>Ga0160421_1000047_pt1 | contig 122587 bp, 101 predicted proteins | sample TAMARWmetagpilot_FD_108195 | JGI IMG/M metagenome (GOLD analysis project Ga0160421, IMG submission 108195) | Phycosphere-associated microbial communities from TAMU algal ponds, Corpus Christi, Texas, USA - TAMU ARW-7 10/27 metagenome pilot | ecosystem: Engineered > Artificial ecosystem >... | reverse complement strand
TGACGTACAGTTACCAGAAGGCGTAGAAATGGTAATGCCTGGTGATAACGTTAAGATGACAGTAACTCTAATCGCGCCAATCGCGATGGACGAAGGTCTTCGTTTCGCTATCCGTGAAGGTGGTCGTACTGTAGGTGCTGGTGTTGTAGCAACTATCGTAGAGTAATAGTTAACGTTTAAGTTAATTAATACTATAAAAACCCGAGCTTAGCCTCGGGTTTTTTAATGCCTGAAGAAAAGTGATTAGCTATCAGCTTTTAGCTGCTTGGCGTTAATGTAAATAATGTTGGTTGGGTTGGCTTTACAAAGCCCGAGTAGAAGTGGTCACTGGTGTGTAAGGGGGTTTATTGAGTGAATAACTATCGACACTTACAGGGTATTAGCCTAAGCTAAAAATGGCTTAAATTTACAACAGGAAATGGGCGATGAATAATAAAAATAACTATCCGCAAGGTATATTTTGCTGGGCTGAACTGTGTACTCATAATTGGCAAGACGGGAAAGCTTTTTATACCTCGTTGTTTGAGTGGGGAAATGACGATCAGCCCATTGGCGATGATGAGTATTACACTATGCTACAAAAGCAAGGTGACGATATTGCTGCTATGTATCAAATGCCTAAAGAGCAAGTGGGCTCTACGCCTAGCTACTGGCTTACCTATATTGCCGTAGATGATGTTGATGCATGTGCAATTAAGGCGCATGAACTCGGTGCGCAAATTATAGCAGGCCCTCACAATGTTATGGATGCAGGGCGTATGTTAATGCTTAAAGACCCCGCGGGTGCCACGGTGGCATTGTGGCAAGGTAAAGAGCATATAGGATGTAAGCGTCCTTGTGAGCTCAACACGCCTTATTGGCATGAAATGGCAACGCGCGATAGTGAAACAAGCCGACATTTTTACTGTGAACTACTGGGGTGGAAAAGTGAAACAAAGCCTATGGAAGGTATGGATTACACCTTGTTTTTAGTTGCAGGTAAGCCGGTAGCAGGCATGCTACAAATGACTGATGAGTGGCCACAAGACGTACCTCCCCATTGGATGATTTACTTCGCCGTGGATAACTGCGATAGCTATGTAAAAAAAGCGGCGACTCTTGGAGGGCAAGTGTGTGTACCTGCTACAGATATTCCTGATGTAGGGCGTTTTAGTGTTATTTGCGACCCTCAAGGGGCTGTATTTTCTATTATTGAATCGGCAATGGATGATATTAAAGCTTAGTTATTAACAGCGCTTAAGGCTAAATTTTAGACTTTAGTGTGGTTATTTAGGCGCAGTAATTATGTGCTTTTTTGCTATAATGGCGGGTAATTACACCCTCAGTCAGCAAGAGAGCACAATGGAATTTGAACAAGATAGTAAATTAACCTTACCGTTATTTATTTTAAATGAGTCGCTTAGTGAGCGAGATGTAGAAAAGCCCGATTTAGACATTTCATTTGCTCTTGATGATGAGCTACTGACGCAGATATGCCAAAACCCAGCACCTGATAGCAGTATCGCTATTAGTTTAAAAGAGTATGAGCTTGCGCCGCATAGCAGCGAATTTAATGCGTTGTTAAACCAAGAGCACGATGCACAAATAACGCTGATCCACGGCCCACTGTTAAGTGTGGTGTTAAATACCCACGACAACCAAACTTTTGTCTCTCCACAAATGGATATGATGCCAACCTTCGACCTGGGTGATGAGGATGAAGAATGAAAAAAATTCTGATCAGCACATTCGTGCTTATTATCCTCAGCGGGTGTGCTTATTTAGGCAATGCTCACTACAACGACTTATTTGGTGATGAACAAACGCAGCAGCGTATAGTGCCGCATGATACAGGTGCTGGTGCCGAGTTTTTGCAAGAAGTAAAACCTGTGCTAGATACACGCTGTGTAGTATGCCATGGCTGTTATGATGCGCCATGTCAGCTAAAGCTTTCTTCCCCTGAAGGGATAGATAGAGGGCTAAGCAAAGAGCTTGTTTATGATGGTACACGGCTATTAGCAACTACACCAAGCCGGTTATTATTTGATGCAACCAGCACTGAGCAATGGCGTAAAAAGGGCTTTACTCCGGTACTTAACGAACGTGACCAAAACCCAGAAGCAAACCTTGCCGGTGGGGTGTTATTTAATTCATTAGTGCTTAAGCAAAGTGCACCCTTACCAGAGAATGAAATTCTTGATGATGAATTTGACTTTTCACTTAGCCGCTCTCAAACATGCGCCACTATGGGAGAATTCGATCGTTTAGCTGCAGAGCAGCCTCATGGCGGTATGCCTTACGGTTTACCGGGCGTGTCTAGCCAGGAATTTTATCATTTACAAAAGTGGCTTAAAGACGGTGGAAAAATGGCGCATATTAAACCGCCCACCAAAGCCGAGCTAACAAACGTTAAAAACTGGGAAGCGTTTTTAAATCAAGACAGCTTAAAATACCAATTAGCCGCACGTTATATTTACGAGCATTGGTTTTTAGCCCATATTTATTTTGGTTCTGATAAACCACAGAGCTTTTTTAAACTGGTTCGTTCAAGTACGCCGCCAGGCGAAGAAATTAAGTTAATTAATACGCGCCGACCATACGATGACCCTAAAGTAAGCCGTGTGTATTACCGTTTACTACAGGACCGCTCAACTGTTTTATCAAAAACACATTTACCGCTAAAGCTTGATGATGCAAAGCTTGCACGTATTTATGAGCAATTTATAGCTCCCGATTATACGGTTACTAAAATGCCAAGTTATAAGAGCGAGGCGGCATCTAATCCTTTTAAAACGTTTGAAGTAATTCCTATTAATTCTAAGTATCAATTTATGCTTGATGAAGCTGAGCTAATTATTATGGGCTTTATTAAGGGCCCTGTATGCCGCGGCCAAATTGCACTTAATGTGATTAACGATCATTTTTGGGTTGCCTTTGCAGACCCTGAAAAAGTCGCGACTCCAGCAGTGGAAGATATGTTGCTTCAGCACGAAGAAGCCCTTGAATTACCTGCAGCAGAAGAAAGCAATGCATTGCCTATCTCTAGCTGGGTTAAATACTCAGTGCGTGAGAAAAAGTACTTACAAGCCAAAGTTGAACTGGCTAACGAGATGTTTAAAAACGGAGAGCATTTAACAACCGACCTATTGTGGAAAGGTGAAGGGCATAACAAAAATGCAGCGCTTACAATATTTCGCCATTTTGATAGTGCCACGGTAGTGAAAGGCTTTATTGGTCAAGAGCCTAAAACTATGTGGGTATTAGATTATGCGCTATTTGAGCGTATTCATTACTTACTTGTTGCAGGCTTTGATGTATACGGAAATATCGGTCACCAATTAGTGACCCGCCTATACATGGACTTTTTACGTTTAGAGGGTGAGCAAAACTTTTTGGCTTTATTGCCTGAAGCGAAGCGCCATCAAATTAAAAAAAGCTGGTATAGAAAGTCTCCGCCAAGCTTATCTAAGTTTTTTAAAAACAACCGAGAGTTTAGCCAACCTAGCGGTATTGAATATAAAACGGATGATCCACAACACGAGCTGTATGGGCTAATTAAGCAAACTTTAGCGCCAGTACTGAGTGAGCACTACGACTACACAAAAGTACCCACGCCATTAAATGCACTAAACAATATGCCAGCTAAAGCTATAAATTTATTACCGCAGTTATCGTATATTTTGGTTAAGCAAGACGATGCTTCACATAAAGCTTATACGCTTATTCATCACAACGCGCATTACAATATTTCCAGCTTATTAAATGAAGATGGGCAGCGCGCTTATGATGAAGATACCGCCACCCTAGTGCCAGGCTTTATTGGTGATTACCCTGCGGCTATTTGGTACTTAAATGATCAAAATGAAATGGGTGAATTTGCACAGCTATTACCTATGATGCAAATTGAAGCAGATTATGCTGCATTAAAAGTAAAATTTGGTATTCGTCGCTCACATCCAGAGTTTTGGAAATACAGCGACATAATGCACCAAGTAGCTAAAGAGTATCGCGGCGTTGAATTTGGTATGTTTGACTACAACCGATTAGAAAATCGCTAACGGGTAATTACAAAAGTGTCGCAAGTATTGCCCTTTTTGCCTCACACTTAATACATTTAGCCCAGTCATGTTACTGGGCTTTTTATTTATATAATTACTAAAGCTGATGTTGAGTTTTCTATATATAGGCTACACTTAAAATAAAAAAGCGGCCTTGTATGTTTAAAATTATTGCCAATGTAAGACAGCGTTACCGATGGGCGCTTATTGCTATTGCTCTGTTAATAAGTGGCTCAGCATTGTTGCTGCAGTATGGCTTTTCTGTACAAAAGTACGATGCCAAAATTATTAATATGGCAGGTAAGCAGCGCATGCTCTCGCAAAAAATTGCTTGGCATAGCAATGCACTTCTTTCATCACGAATCGATGTTGCTACCCATACCAATTCCCTCGAACACTCTCTCGCACAATTTAAAACAGCTCATGAGGTATTACTTACCAAGCAAGGTAGTAGTTACCGTTATTTAACGCCAGAATTAGTAAAGTTATACTTTGCTGAGCCAGCTAATCTAGATAGCGAAGTGAATGAATTTATTGCCCAAGCTAGCTGGCTGCTGTATCAAAAAGGCGAGGTAGACACACAGGTGCTCAACGTAGCACATGTAGAAAACCTGCTAGCTAAGCTTGACCGCGCGGTTACTTTATTTGAGCAACATGCAGTGAAAAAAGTTAACCGCGTGTCTAATTTAGAATTGCTGTGCTGGTTAGTCGCCATGGTGTTATTGCTCGTTGAGCTAAGATTTGTGTTTATGCCGATGGAAAAAGAGGTGGAACGCACCTTAACAGCTCTTCAAAAACAAAAGGACTTTGTAGCGCAAATGAGCCAAAACAAAGAGCACTTTATTGCCAGAGCAAGCCACGAATTTAGAACACCGTTACAGGGATTAATTACGTCGATTGATGAGCTATCCATCAATGCCGAGCAGCAAAATATTAAAACGCAAGCAAGCTACTGCGCCCTTAGACTTCTATCTATGCTTGATGAGCTACAAGACCTACAAGCACTAAGCACAGGAAAGTGGGCGCCAATTCTTAAAAACGAAAACCTTTTAGAATCCATAAACAAAGTGGTGTTGGCGTATGAGTATGCAGCGCAGCAAAAAGGGCTAACATTAATCACTCATTTTGATGAGTCTCTTAATTGTTTTTGTAAGTTAGATCATCAGCGCTTACAGCATGTATTAACCGAGCTAATTAGCAATGCAATAAAGTTTACAGATAAGGGCGAGGTTGAAGTTGCTGCAAACATGCAAAACTCGCAATTACAATTAACCGTTAATGATAGTGGGTGTGGTTTTTCTAGCGAAATAACAGAACTAGAGTTTGACTCATTTAAACAAACTAACCACTTTCAAGGCCTAAGAACGGGATTAACACGGGCGCAGTATGTTGTTAAAGCGCTGCATGGTTCGCTTTCATTTAAAAACAACGCAGCGAATGGCGCTCATGTTACGCTTAACTTGCCGATTGAAATTACTAACCAGCAAACAGAAAGAGAAGTCGAAAAAAAGCTTTTTTGCCTTGTGGTTGAAGACAACGAATTAAACACCTTGTTACTCACACGTATTTTGGCAACGTTAGGTGTGGACTATGAATGCGTTGTAAATGGCCTAGAAGCCTGCGAAAAGGTAGGTAAGGCTGACTATGATGTGGTGTTTATGGATTTAAACATGCCGGTCATGGATGGCTTTGAAGCGACTAAAAAAATACGCAAAGAGCTAAATAAAACCATGCCGATAATCGTTGTTACAGCAAATACCTCAGCCGAAGACATGGACTTAATTTATGAATATGGCGCGAGTGAGCATATTCATAAGCCCATAAGTAAGCAGGCAGTGGCTGATGCATTGGTAAATGTATGTATAGCTAATGAAATAAATTAATACGCAATTAAATACGCTTGCTAAAGCAATTTACTATACGTTAAGTTGTTTATTTAGCTTATGGTGAAGGCAGTATTGTGCAAAGTATTGTATTTGAACAATTTAGTGGTTATTTAAAAGGGCAAGGTAAAAGCCGTTACACAATTAATGACTTAAGTTGGCAAGTAAATGCTGGTGAGCACTGGCTCTTATTAGGCGCTAATGGCGCAGGTAAATCGGCATTGAGCGCCGCATTAACGGGTGAAGCTAAGCAACAAAGTGGTACTTTTAAAAGTACCTTTAATAGCACGCAGCTTGTGTCTTCTGATGTGCAAAAGCAGTTAATCAAAAACGAAATTGAGCATGAACATCACAGCTTAGTAAAAGATTTTATCTTCCCTCAAAATAGTAGCTACAACCATGAGTTACGTACAAAACTAATAGATGCCTTTAATTACAGCGCCCTTTTAGATAGGCATTTTAGAGATCTCTCTACCGGCGAAACCCGTAAACTCCTACTTATAAATGCGCTAAGTAGTCATGCTGATTTAGTGGTACTAGATGAGCCATATGATGGCTTAGATAAACATTCGTGTGAGGTGCTAAACACTTTATTAGAAACACTTAGCTCAACAATTAACTTTGTGTTTGTGTTAAATAGGCTTGATGAAATCCCACCGTTTATTACTCATTACGCTTATGTAAATCAGGGGCAGTTGCAGCATGTACTTAATAATCCAAACGCAGAGCAGCGTGCTGACTTGCTTAAACTACTGCATTTAACCCATACCGCTTTAGAAATACCTCAACCGGATGACTCCCAAGGCCGTGCAGAGTATACCGCCGATACATTGGTTAAGCTTAGTAATACAAAGGTTAGCTACGCTGGGGTTGATGTATTTAAAAATCTCAATTGGCAAATTAATAAACATCAACACTGGCAATTGAGTGGTAAAAATGGCTCAGGTAAAACCTGCTTATTAAATTTAATCACTGGCGATAACCCTCAATGCTACAGCAATGATATTCAGGTATTTGGTTTTAAACGCGGAAGCGGTGAAAGTATTTGGGATATAAAACAGCATATTGGCTATATATCAAATGCACTGCATATGGATTATCGAGTAAGTATATCGGCATTGAATACGGTTATTTCTGGGTTTTACGACAGCATTGGCTTATATCAAAAGCCAACAGAGTCACAGGTAAATACAGCTAAGCAATGGTTAGCGTTGATTGGGTTAGGCGATAAACAAAATAGCTCATTTACGCAACTTTCATACGGCGATCAGCGCATGCTATTAATAGTGCGTGCTATGGTAAAACACCCCACGTTACTCATTTTAGATGAACCTTGCTTAGGGCTTGATGAAGCAAATAGACAGCGAGTACTAATTTTAATAGAGAAAATTTGTGCCGCAAATACCAGCACCGTTATTTATGTAAATCACCATGCGGCAGACAAAATTAAAGGGATTGAGCATTATTTAAAAATGGAAGATTTTAATTAAAGGCTGGGCTGAATATGCCCAACCTTTAACGCCACGTTATAGGCGAGTAATGGTAAAGCCTGCATCAGTTAACTGTTTAATTAAACCATGCTGCTCCGGTAAGTGCAGCGCGCCTACAGCAATAAATAGCTTTTCGTTAGTTAAGCGAGGCACTAATTGCTCCACCCATTTATTATTACGATTAACTAGCATAACTTGCTCGCTTATTTCACCGTAGTTACTCTCGTCAAAACTCATGTTGTAGTATTCAGTCAGCGTATCCATATCACCATTTTTCCAGGCGTTTACTAACTTAATAAAATAAGTATTAATATCGGCAAGCTGTTCAAACGTTTCTTCAATCATTTCATTACTGAGCAAAGCCATGCCATCAAACATTTGCAGTTGCTGCTCTAGTGTTTCTAACTCTCCAATCATGATATTTTGCTTTTTAGCGTAAGCAAGTACTTGCTTGTCTATGCCTGTTTGGTCAGAAAACCCTGCATTTTGAAATTCAATCTGCATCATGGTTACCATTACAGCCCAAGGTTTGAGGCCATTAAACATAGCTATATCAATCGATTTTTTAGCAAAGTAGTCTTTAAGCTTATTGTAGTTTTGTTTTGAGAGTTCTGTTTGTAATGTTTTGCCATCTTTAAGCATCATAAAGGGCATTGAACGCTGCTGCATTTGCAAAGGCGTGAGTTTACTAATATCTACTTCAACAACAACTTGCTCGCTTTGATCTATAGCCTTAGTTACTTTTTCTGGTAAGCCTTTCATGCTGGCGTCGCCTACGTGAACCGTGCCAAACAAGTAAGAGCTAGTACCGTTTCTTTCTACTTTAAATAATGCCGGTGCTGCGACACTATTAAAACTAGTTGCTATAAAAAGTGCCAGTATAAAGAACTGACTAATTCGAGAGAGGGCTTGCATGGTTTGTCCTTAAATCTAATTGAGTTGCCTAAATACTAGCTTAAATTAAAGCGCTTTAATAAACCTATTTGGTTATATTAAACACTTTTAAATGCGCTTATGAGTTTAGTTGCACTAGGGCACCTTATTTAAATAGGGTGAATGTAATTGAGTGGTGCGTAATAGGGCTTGCGGAGTAAACCTGCCTAATTAGCAAAGTTTTAAGTTATTTACCGTGCTGCGCTGTTATTTGTACTACAATGTATCAAAAATTAATCAAGCCCTATATGGCTATTATGGGGCTAGTGAATTTACTTGCTGCAAATTAAGGTATAAATTTTTCATTTAAGCCTTTTATTGTGAATTTAAAATCCGTTTAAAGTCGCTTTTTGCTCTTTTGTTGAATTAAGTTTGGTGTTGACTTACTCGCCTCAGCGCGGTACAAATACTTATACAGAGCGAAGAGTATTACTTCGTAACAAATGAACACATTTTGGTATTAATTACATGCTTACAAATGCACTTAACCTAGTCCTGATTATTATCGTGGTGATTATTCCCGCGAGGGCTTCGTAGTGCTATAAACTTAAGCATTAAAAAGCCCTCCGCACCTAACCGTTCGGAGGGCTTTTTAGTTTTAAGCACAAAGTTTTAAAGATTTTATACCAATTCGCTTAATTAAGTGATCTATTTTGAGGATAGATAAACGTGTTGGTAGCTAGGCAAAAAATTCGCTATTTAGTTGTTCTAAATGAGAATTTTTTAACGCAGATAGCGACACTTTTAGCCCCCTAAAAATAATTAAGTATTATTGCGGATTGGTATTAGCTATAAGTTTTTTAAGTAAGTAGGTAATTGGGTTGTCACTGAGGAATGAGGATTAATTAATGACAGGCGCAGAACTAACAATCGATTTATTAGCCAAGCACGGCGTAAATGAAGTATTTGGCTACCCTGGCGGAGCTATTATGCCCATTTACGATGCGCTGTATGGCGCGCCTGTAAAGCATTACCTTACTCGCCACGAGCAAGGTGCTGGCTTTGCCGCAGTGGGTTATGCTCGCAGCACAGGCAAATTAGGCGTTTGTTTTGCTACCTCAGGCCCAGGCGCTACTAACTTAATAACAGCTCTTGCCGATGCAATGATGGACTCAGTGCCATTATTAGCAATTACAGGTCAAGTACCGACTGCCGCTATTGGCTCAGATGCATTTCAAGAAGTCGATGTACTAGGTATGTCACTGTCGTGTACTAAACATAGCTACATGGTAGAGCGCCCAGAAGACTTAGCTGAAATATTACAAGAAGCCATGCACTTAGCTCAAAGTGGTCGCCCAGGCCCTGTGCTTGTAGATATTCCAAAAGATATTCAAATGGCGCAAGTGCCTTTTAAACCTTGGTTAGCTGCTGATGAGTATTTACCACAGCTTGATTTGAACCAAGTGGCCATTGCAAACCAGTTATTAACTGAAGCAAAACAGCCAGTAGCGTATGTAGGTGGTGGCGTGCAAGCCGCCGATGCGCAAAATGAGTTAATGCAGTTTTTAAATAAAACACAAATGCCAGCGGTATCAACATTAAAAGCGCTAGGCAGTGTGTTACCAGATTACGAGCACTACTTAGGAATGCTAGGCATGCACGGCACACAAGCGGCTAACATAGCAGTACAAGAGTGTGATGTACTTGTATGTATAGGTGCGCGCTTTGATGACCGCGTAACGGGTAACTTAGCCAAATTTGCAGCTAAAGCAAAAGTAATTCACTTAGACATTGACGCGGCCGAAGTAGGTAAACGCAAACCTGCTAAAGCGTCCTTAATTGCTGATCTAAAAACCTCATTACCCGCACTTGAGTGTGTTGTAACACCTAAAGCATGGTGCGATACAAATAAGCTCATGAGCGAAAAACACGCGTGGCGTTATGACTACCCAGGCGAAAAAGTATTTGCTCCGTATTTATTGAACCAGTTAAGCCAGCGTATGCCAAAAACAGGCGTAGTGTGCTGCGATGTAGGCCAGCACCAAATGTGGGTGGCGCAACATATGAAATTTAACCACCCAAGTAATCACTTAAGTAGTGGTGGCGCAGGCACTATGGGCTTTGGTTTACCGGCGGCTATTGGCGCACAAGTAGCACGCCCAGACGATTTTGTAATAACGGTGTCGGGTGATGGCTCAATCATGATGAACATTCAAGAGCTTGCCACTATACGTCGTAACAATTTACCAGTAAAAATACTAATATTAGATAACCAACGCTTAGGTATGGTTCGTCAATGGCAGGAACTGTTTTTTGAAGGGCGTTACTCTGAAACCAATCTTTCAGATAACCCTGATTTTGTTCAGTTAGCGGCAGTATTTGGTATTCCTGGGCAAACTATTACTAAAGCCAGCGAAGTAGACGATGCAATCACTGCACTGGTAAACAGCGAAGGGCCGTATATTTTACATGCCTGTATAGATGATAAAGAAAACGTATGGCCGCTTGTACCACCTGGGGCTGCAAATGACGAAATGATTACGGAGAAAGCACAATGAAACACAGCTTAACTATTGCATTGAAAAACCAAAGTATTGCGGTGGAGCGCTTTTTACGTGTTGTGCGTCACCGTGGTTTTGACCTTACGCATTTTCAGCTTAATACCGATGAAGCTCAATATACGATAGCAATGACGGTCGATAGCGATAAGCCTATTCATCTATTAACCAGCCAGCTAAATAAGTTGGTGGACGTTAAAGAAATCAGCTTAGAAAATTTACAGCAACAAGCAGTGTAACTGCTAACGAAACACATTTACGCGTTACTGAATATAACCATCAGTAACTCAACAATTTTTAGAATGAGGAATGCCCGCTTACACAGCGGCAAAACAGAGGTAACTATGGCTAAATTAAGAAGTGCAACAACAACTGAAGGACGTAAACGCGCAGGCGCACGTGCATTATGGCGCGCAACAGGCATGACCGACACCGACTTTGGTAAACCTATTATTGCTGTAGTTAACTCGTTTACGCAATTTGTACCAGGGCATGTACACCTTAATCAGCTTAGTGAGCTAATGGCTGAAACAATCACGCAAGCGGGCGGCGTTCCAAAAGAATTTAATACCATCGCAATTGATGACGGCATCGCAATGGGCCACGGTGGTATGCTTTACTCACTGCCTTCTCGCGACTTAATTGCAGACTCTGTTGAGTATATGGTTAACGGCCACTGCGCCGATGCGATGATCTGTATTTCTAACTGTGACAAAATCACCCCAGGGATGATGCTTGCAGCGCTACGTTTAAATATACCGGTTATTTTTGTATCGGGCGGGCCAATGGAAGCGGGTAAAACCAAACTTGCTAACATCGATATTAAACTAGATTTAGTTGATGCCATGGTAAAAGGCGCTGATGAAACAGTAAGTGATGCTGATTCAGAGCAAGTAGAGCGCTCTGCGTGTCCTACCTGTGGCTCGTGTTCGGGTATGTTTACTGCCAACTCAATGAACTGTTTATTAGAGGCTATTGGCCTTGCACTACCGGGTAACGGCACAACGCTTGCAACTCATAAAGATCGTAAGCAACTGTATGTAGAAGCCGGCGCTCGCATTGTTGACTTGTGTCGCGAGTACTACCAAAAAGACAACCACGACGTGTTACCGCGTGCAATTGCAAACAAAACAGCCTTTATGAACTCTATGGTGGTTGATATTGCCATGGGTGGTTCATCTAATACCGTATTGCATTTATTAGCAGCAGCACAAGAAGCCGGTGTAGATTTTGATATGTCGCACATTGACGAGCTTTCTCGTAAAACCCCATTTTTATGTAAAGTAGCCCCAGCTACACCTGAGTACCATATAGAAGATGTGCATCGCGCTGGTGGCATGATGGCAATTGTACGTGAGCTAGGTAAAGCAGGTTTAGTTGATTTATCGGTAAACCACGTAGCGGGTATGACGATGGGTGAGCTTGTTAAAAAGTGGGATGCGACTGATCCTACAAACGAAGCAGCACAAAAGTTTTACCGCGCAGGCCCTGCCGGTATTCGTACTACAAAAGCAATGAGCCAAGAGTGCCGTTGGGATGAAGGGGATAACGACCGAGAGCATGGTTGTATCCGTAGTGTTGAGCATGCCTTTAGACAAGATGGTGGCTTAGCTGTGCTTTCAGGTAATTTAGCGGTTGATGGCTGTATTGTTAAAAGTGCAGGTGTAGTTGACGAAATGCTGCATTTTGAAGGCACTGCCGTGGTGTACGAGTCACAAGATGATTCAGTAGAAGGCATTTTAAACGACGAAGTAAAAGCCGGTGATGTTGTGGTTATTCGCTACGAAGGCCCTAAAGGCGGCCCAGGTATGCAAGAAATGCTTTACCCAACGAGCTACTTAAAATCAAAAGGCCTTGCTGAAAAATGTGCCTTGATCACCGATGGTCGTTTCTCGGGCGGCACCTCAGGTTTATCAATCGGCCACGTATCGCCAGAGGCGGCAAGTGGCGGTGCCATTGCTTATGTTGAAAATGGCGACAAAATTATCATTGATATCGCAACACGTGAAATCACCCTTGCATTAAGTGATGAAGAGCTAGAAGCACGTAAACAAAAGCAATTAGCGCGTGGTAAGCAAGCGTATAAGCCGCTTGATCGTGACCGCTATGTATCGTCGGCATTAAAAGCGTATGCATTACTTGCAACCAGTGCCGATAAAGGCGCAGTACGTGATTTAGCCAAACTGGAGGAGCTTAGCTAATTATGGTTTCTCAAGAGCTCGATTATTTTCGCGCTATTATTCAGGCCAATATGGAACCGCTAGCTAAAGTAACTGAGGTCAGCGAAATGCGCGACCTCAGTGATAAATTAGGCAACCATGTTTGGTTAAAGCGTGAAGATCAACAGCCCGTGTATTCGTTTAAGTTACGCGGTGCTTATAATAAATTAAACAAGTTACCAAAAGGGTCTGTTGTTATTACGGCATCTGCGGGTAACCATGCACAAGGTGTGGCGCTTAGTGCTTCACACCTTGGCCATAAAGCCACTATCGTTATGCCAGTTACCACGCCTGAAATAAAAGTAAGTGCGGTACGTGCGCTGGGCGGTGAAGTGGTTTTACATGGCCATCATTTTGATGCTGCAAAAGCACATGCACTTGAACTAACAGAGCAACGCAATGGCGTATTTGTACCGCCTTTTGATGACCCTGACGTAATAGTGGGGCAAGGCACAGTGGCTCGCGAGCTTATGCAGCAACTCAACGAGCTTGATGCGGTATTTATCCCTGTTGGCGGTGGTGGCTTACTTGCTGGTATGGCGGTTTATATCAAATCATTACGCCCCGATATAAAAGTCATTGGCGTAGAAGCTGACGAAAGTGCATGTTTACAAGCCGCGCTTAAAGCGGGCGAGCCTGTTGAACTTGACCGTGTTGGCAGTTTTGCCGATGGCGTAGCGGTTAAAATTATTGGCAGTGAAACATTTCGCTTAGCGCAAAAATTTTGCGATGAAGTTGTAACTGTCAGTGGCGATGAAATTTGTGCCGCCATGCAAGATATTTTTGTCTCTACTCGCGCAATTTCAGAGCCCTCAGGTGCACTTGCAACCGCAGGGCTGAAAAAGTGGAGCCAGCAATCGGGCTTAAAAGGGCTGCATTTAGCAGCGGTGCTTTCGGGTGCTAACTTAAACTTTGATCGCTTGCGTTATGTGGCTGAGCGTACTGCGCTAGGTGAAAAAAACGAAGCGCTACTTGCGGTGACCATTAAAGAAGAAAAAGGCAGCTTTAAGCAGTTTTGCACCTCTTTAGGTGGTCGGGCTATTACTGAGTTTAACTACCGTTATGCAGGCCCAGGTGAAGCGCAAATATTTGTAGGTATTGCCCTGCGCCAGGGCGAGCAAGAACTCAACGAGCTAAAACAAGACCTAACTAACAACGACTACCAATTTTGCGATTTATCAGATAACGAACTCGCTAAATTACACGTACGTTATATGGTAGGGGGTAAAGCACCGGAGCAGTTACACGAAAGGTTATTACGGTTTGAATTTCCGGAATACCCAGGAGCCCTTGCGCGCTTTTTAGATACCTTAGGTAGCAATTGGAATATTACTTTATTTCATTATCGCAATCATGGGGGTTCTATCGGAAATGTACTGGCGGGCTTTGCTATTGAGCCAAGCCAATTTGATATGTTTAACGAGCACTTAAACCGCTTAGGTTACAGTGTACAAGATGAAACACATAACCCGTGTTTTACGCAGTTTTTAACCTCTCAGCCACAAAGCCCAAACGTTGACAATTTAGCCTCAGCTTAGGGTTTTTATAAGCAAGTATGCACGTTTGCATGCTTGCTTTATCGTGTGTTTTAAATATAGTTACAGCTAATGACTACTATTTGGAACACCCAGTTGCTTATTAAAGGATTAATATTTGTAATTTTGCTTTTTTGCAGCCAACTAATGGCTCAAGAATCAGTCACTTTACAACTAAAATGGACCCACCAGTTTCAGTTCGCCGGCTATTACATGGCTCAGCAAAAAGGCTACTACAAAGATGCCGGACTTGATGTAACCATACGCGAAGCCAATCCTAAAATGCCTGACACTTTCACGCCTGTAGCAAGTGGAGAAGCCCAGTTTGGCGTAGCGCATTCGGGTATTTTACAACAAAGAGTAAACGGCCAACCGTTTGTAGCAATGGCGGCTATTTTACAGTTTTCTCCTTACTGTTGGATGGTAAAAGACAGCTCTGATATTTTTCACCCCCGCGATTTTACCGCTAAACGTATTACCGAAGTGAGTAAAAAAGACAGTACCGAGCTGCTAGTTATGCTTAAACGCAGTGGTATTGATATTGCTACCTTAGAGGTATACGAAGGCGATGAGCCTGCGCTACAAGCGTGGCAAGAAAACAAACTTGATGCAATGCAAGTGTATGTCACCACTCAGCCTTACTTTATGACTCAGCAAGGGGTATCGCACCGCCTTATATGCCCACAGCGCTATGGTATGGATGTGTATGGTGATGTGCTATTTACCAGCGAATCAATGCTTAAAAAGCACCCGCAAACGGTCGAAAAGTTTTATCAGGCGAGCTTAAAAGGTTGGCGCTATGCGATGATGAATATGGATGAAGCCATAGCAATTACTCAGCAAGTGTATGCGCCAAACAAAAGTTTTCATCAGCTAGCTTATGAAGCCGAAGTATTGAAAGACTACATAATGCCGCCTACGACCCATTTAGGGAATATGTCGATGGCCAAGTGGCGCTTAATTGCTGATTATTATGGCATTAAGCAAACGCAATTTGACGAGCACAAAGCTGGGTTTGTTTATAAATACCAAGAGCCAGAGCGATTACAACTGTCGTGGATGCTAATAGCCGCCTTTATTGTGAGTATTATTTCGATCCCTCTTTATTTGCGTTTAATACTTGGAAAAAAATAACCGCTTAATGCTGCTCTGCGCAACTGGTATAATTAAACGTCTTTTTACTATTTTAAGTTGTTATGAACCTAGCTGAGCAGTTTGCAGCACTCGATGCAGTGCTAATGAATACCCGCGAATATTGGCAATGTACAGCATTTGATTTTGATGAATTACCGTGGCCTGAGCTACAAGCGGCGTTAAATAACTTATCAGATGAAGATGTCGCAAGGCTTGATAACGATCAGCAACAGCTTTATCAATTTTTTAGCCCGTTTATTGCTGGGGTAGAGCAGCTACCTGAGCTGTGCAATTTACCAAAAAGCCAGCAGCAACGCGGTGAATACCCGTTTTGGATAAGTAACGGTATTAAAGGGCGTAAGTTTGAGCAGCTGCAAGACTTTGTTTCAGCATTAACAAGTAATACACAGCCTGTACTTGAATGGTGCGCAGGTAAAGGGCATTTAGGCCGAATGCTTGCTTATAACGGCGCGCAAAGCGTGCACAGTGTTGAGCTACAAGGGCACCTTTGCGAGCAAGGAGAGCACAGTGCACGCAAGCAAGGTTTAGCGATGAAATTTAGCCAAGCTAATGTACTTGAAGATGAAACACGCCATTTTTTTAATACCGACACACATGCGGTGGCACTGCATGCATGTGGCGCACTGCACCAAACATTTATGCAGCACGCCAGCGCCGCTAGGGTAAAACGTATTAGTTTTTCGCCGTGCTGTTATCACTTATTTACCGATAGTCGTTATCAGGCAATGAGTGAGCTTGCCCTTGCTAGTAAGCTTAATTTAACGCACCGCGATTTAAAATTGGCGCTGCAAGAAACAGTTACAGCTCCTTCACGTGTAGCTAAAATACGAAAAACTGAGGTGGAATGGCGCTTAGGGTTTGACGCACTTCGAAAGTCACTCACTCATGAACAATATTACGTGAGTGTGCCTTCCGTTAACAAAGCCGTGTTTTCTGATACGTTTACACAGTTTTGTGCTTGGGCGGGGGATAAAAAGTCTATAAGTATCCCTCAAGATACTGATTACGATAAGTTTTTGTTAATTGGTAAGGCGCGTAAAAAAGTAACAGAGCGAATCGAACTGGTTCGACATGTGTTTAGAAGAGCAATAGAAGTTTGGCTTGTGCTCGATCGTGCTTTATATTTGCAACAGCAAGGTTATCACGTTTCAGTTACCACCTTTTGTGAGAAACAATTAACTCCTCGCAATATTTTAATTCTTGCAAACACCAACTAAAAAGGCGCTCATTATTTGTCTTTTCTGGGGTGTAATTTCTATCCCGTCCTAAATAAGAGATGCAATGAGAAAGCTAAAAAATTTATTCGAAAACAACAAACGTTGGGCTGCACGTACAACCGAAGCCAACCCTGAGTTTTTTAAAATATTATCAATGCAACAAAACCCAGAGTACTTGTGGATTGGCTGTTCAGACTCGCGTGTTCCTGCCAACCAAATTGTTGATTTACTGCCGGGTGAATTATTTGTACACCGTAATGTAGCTAATGTGGTGGTACATACTGACCATAACTGTTTATCGGTAATGCAATACGCGGTAGAGGTGCTTAAAGTAAAACATATTATGGTGGTTGGCCACTACGGCTGTGGTGGTGTTCATGCGGTATTAAATAACGCCAAATTTGGTTTTATTGATAACTGGTTACGCCATGTTGGCGATGTAAAAGAAAAACACTTAGAGCAGCTTAATGCAATGGATGAGCAACAGCGTTTAAGCCGTTTAATTGAGCTAAACGTTATTGAGCAAGTACGTAACGTGTGCAGAACAAACATAGTTCAAGATGCATGGGATAAAGGCCAAGAGCTCACGATTCATGGTTGGGTATATGGATTAGAGAACGGCCACTTGCACGACTTATCATCGGTTGTAACCTGCGCTGATGAAGAAGGCGATGTGTATAAAAAAGCCGTTGCACATGTACTCGCTAAAGCCGGTTGCGAGTAATTTAAACAATGACTAAAACGGCGATAATCATAGGGGCAACAGGGGTTGTGGGGAGTGAGCTATTAACGCTTTTACTGCAAAACCCTGCGTTTGGCCATGTGATTGCTATAACTCGCCGTAAGCTGGACGTTGAACATACTAAGCTCACTAATCAGGTTATTGATTTTGATTGTTTAACCAACTACTGCGCGTTATTTAAAGGGGATGTGTTTTTTTCGTGTTTGGGCACTACTAAAAAGCAGGCTGGCTCAACCGCGGCGCAGCGTAAAGTTGATTTTTATTATCAGTTTATTGCGGCGCAAATGGCGGCAAACAATGCAGTGAGCCATTATTGCTTAGTGTCATCAAGCGGCGCCAATGCGCACAGCATCAGCCCTTACTTAAAAATGAAAGGCGAGCTTGAGCAGCACATAAAAACGCTGGGCTTTGCAAAAGTAAGTATATTCCAGCCGTCTTTATTAATGGGTGAGCGAAACGATACACGAATAGCTGAGCAAATAGGCGCATTTGTGTTACCTGTTATTACTCAACTACCTTTTTTAAAACGTTATAAACCCATTACGGGTAAGCAAGTGGCGCTAAAAATGTGCGCTGTAAGTTTAGCGCAGCAACAATCACTGCAATACTATGTATTAGAGGCACTTTTTGATACATAGTGGGCTTTTAGTTAAAACTAAAAGCAAAAAAGCAGCCTTGGCTGCTTTTTTTGTGGCTGAGTATACAGACGTAATACGTGCTACTCGGCGTTATTTTTAGCATTTAGTTGTTGCTCTAGTAACACAACTTTTGCTTCAAGCTCTGTGAGTTTTTCACGAGTACGAATAAGTACTTGGCTTTGCACATCAAATTCTTCGCGGCTAACAAAGTCCATTTCAGCCAGCTTATTTTGTAAAACTTGTTTGGTTTTACCTTCCAGTGTATCTGCTAGGTTTTTTACACCTTGCGGCATGTTGTTGGTGATTTGCTTAGCAATTTCTTCAAGTTTTGCTGGATTGATCATAATCGTCCCTTGCTGTTGCCCTAAAATGATAATGACTAATATTACCTTATACCTAAGGTATTTAATACATGATCACCACAATGGAATTAATTAATCTAATGGCTATGCCTGTATCTGTGGTTACGGTAAAATTAGCTGCCTTTTAAAACTCCATGGTCGTTATGAAACTCAATCCAAAACAAGATGAAGCAGTAAAATATATTAGTGGTCCGTGTTTAGTACTCGCGGGTGCAGGCTCAGGTAAAACGCGCGTAATCACTAACAAAATTGCTTATTTGGTGCAAAAGTGCGAGTACAAAGCACGTAATATTGCTGCGGTAACGTTTACGAATAAAGCGGCCAAAGAGATGCGCGAGCGTGTATTACAAACGCTTAATAAGCAAGAGGCGAAAGGGCTGTGGGTATCAACCTTTCATACCCTAGGGCTTGAAATAATTAAAAAAGAGCTCAAAACGCTTGGCTTTAAAGAAGGTTTTTCGCTGTTTGATGACCAAGATACTAACCAGCTGTTAGGTGATTTAACCGAAGACGAACTTAAAAAAGACAAAGACCTACTTAATCTATTAAAAATGCAAATAGGCAGCTGGAAAAACGAATTAATCTTGCCAGAGCAAGCTATACGCGAAGCACGTGATGCGCAAAAAGCCTTATTTGCGCAGCTTTACGCGCGTTATCAAAACCAGCTGCGAGCATATAACGCACTGGATTTTGACGATTTAATAATGATCCCCACTTTATTACTTAGTAGTAATGCCACCTCACGAGAGCGTTGGCAGCAACGATTTAGGTATTTGCTGGTGGATGAATATCAAGATACCAATACCAGCCAGTACCAGCTTGTTAAGTTATTAGTAGGCGAGCGAGCGCGTTTTACTGTGGTGGGGGATGATGACCAATCTATTTATTCATGGCGCGGAGCCCGCCCCCAAAACTTGGTACTGTTAAGTAAAGATTACCCCGGCCTTAGGCTCATAAAGCTTGAGCAAAACTACCGTAGTGCCCAGCGCATTCTAAAAGCAGCAAATATTTTAATTGCCAATAACCCGCACGATATCGAAAAAAAGCTATTTAGTGAGCTTGGTTACGGTGAGCCGATTAAAGTGATTGGCTGTAGGGATGAAGAGCATGAGTGCGAGCGAGTTGTTGCTGAAATAATTTCTCATAAATTTATGAAGCGCACCAGCTATAAAGATTACGCTATTTTGTATCGTGGTAATCACCAGGCACGCGGTTTTGAAAAATCATTAATGAGTAACCGCATTCCCTATAAAATTAGTGGCGGAATGTCATTTTTTTCGCGCTCCGAAATTAAAGATATTATGGCGTATTTACGCTTGTTGGTTAACCAAGACGACGATAACGCTTTTTTACGCATTGTTAATACGCCGCGCCGTGAAATAGGCACCGTTACACTTGAAAAGCTAGGCACACTTGCAAACGAAAAACACCAAAGCTTATTTGCCACTTGTTTTGATAACGACCTAGGCTACCGCCTTAAAGGGCGTGGCTTAAATGCGCTTTCGGGGTTTGCACGTTGGGTTGTTGAGCTTTCAGATAATGCAGTGCGTAGCGATACACTCGAAGCGGTAAAAGACTTGGTACGTAATATTAACTACGAAGCGTATTTATATGAGTCATCGCCAAGTGCCAAAGCGGCAGAAATGCGCATGAAAAACGTCTCTGAGCTGTATCGTTGGATCACCGATATGCTCACCGGAGATGCCGATAACGAACCGATGACCTTACCTGAAGTGGTTAGTAAATTAACGCTTCGCGATATGCTAGAGCGTAACGAGGAAGAAGATGAGTCTGATGCGGTACAGTTACTTACTTTGCATGCATCTAAAGGCTTAGAATACCCGTACGTATTTATGGTTGGTATGGAAGAGGGGTTATTGCCACACCAAGTAAGTATTGACGAAGAAAACGTAGATGAAGAGCGCCGTTTAGCATACGTAGGGATCACACGGGCCCAGCAAGAGCTGACACTAACGTATGCAAAAATACGTCGTCAGTTTGGCGAAACCTCACAAACAGAGCTAAGTCGCTTTGTGCAAGAGTTACCACAAGATGACCTAGCGTTTGAAAACAAAAAAGCCCCAAGCTCGCAAGCTGAGCGCATGGAAAAAGGCCAAGCACGGGTCGCTAACTTAAGGGCGATGCTGAAAAAACCTAGTTAATAGACTGCGCTGCGTTGTTATTAGCCGTTACTGGCTCCGATAAGCTTTGCTGCTTAGCAACAAATAAGTTTAGTCCGTATTTATCTAGCAAGGCTCTAAAGTTGAGTATAGAAGGGCCTTTGGCAATAACTTTTATGCCTTTTAGCTGAGTGATTGCCAGTACACCTTGTAATTGCAAGTTAAAGCTTTCTTGTTGCAGTACGCGTTTACTAAAGGTTGAGCTAAGTAGTACATAATCGAAGGTAATGTCGGTCAGTGCATTTAGCTCACAGCGGTCTTTTGCAAAGTTATTTAAGCCAATGCTGTAGCCAAGCTGCGAGAGCTTTTTAAGGTTTTCTAGTTGAGTTGCACAGGCGTAACGTATTTCTTGGTCGTCAAACAATAAACACAGTTGGCTTTGCCCTTGCAGCTTACTTAATACCTCAGTAAATAAATTGAATTCAAGCGCTTCTAACAGTAACCCTGAGCATGGCAATAATACCATGGCTACATTTGCCGCTAAGGCATGGGCGTAGGCGTGCTGCAATAGTTCTAATTCAACTTGGAGGTGCTGCTCTTTATCGGTTGCAAACTTTTTCAGCACTTCAAAACTGGTATAGCCTAATACAGGGTGTTCACCAAAGGCTTCAAACAGTGACTCTGATTGCTGTTGTTCATCAAGGTTTATAATATCTGCACTTCTAAAACTCATCGGAAGTGAATCAAGGTGGTGCTGTGCTGGAGATTCTGCACTTGTTAGTGTTTGCGTTAATAACGGGTGGAACAGCTCATAGCGGTCGCGCCCTGCATTTTTAGCGTAATACATAGCAGCATCGGCATCGCGAATAATTTCATCGGTATGCTGATAACTTGAATTTGAGTACGTTATACCAATACTTGCACCACTTTGAATGCAGGTACCTTTACTGCAAAATGGCTTTTTCATTATATTAATAATGCGATCAGCTACATCTTCTGCTTGTTGTAGCTCTGTTAAGTGGGTAAGCAAAATTACAAATTCATCACCACCAAGGCGAGCGAGTAAATCGTGTTCGCGAATACAATGCGAAAATAAATCAGCCACACTTATTAAAAATTGATCGCCGGCATGGTGACCTAGTTGATCGTTTATATCTTTAAACTTATCTAAATCAATAAATAACACAGCAAAGTGATGATCAGGAAAACGATGGTAATGCTGCAGTGTTTTTTCTAGCTGGGTTAAAAACAAGCTGCGATTAGGCAGACCCGTTAATGAGTCGTGATGCGCATCATGATAAAGCTGCTGCTCTACTTTTTTACGCTCATCAATTTGCATTTGTAAATGTAGGTTAGCTTGCTGCAGCGCTTTTGTTTTTTCGTTAACTCGATACTCTAACTCTTGGTGGCTAGATTTAAGTGCTTGAGTGGCTAACTTTGTTTGTAAAACCGTGGCAATTTGGTGTGATACAAAAGTAATAAGCTCGCAGTCGTCTTTGCTAAAAATATGATTATTATTATACGCTTGGCATGCAATTAAGCCGATAACCCCTTGCGATGTTTTAAGCGGTGCACCTAGCCAGCTGGTGGCCATTTGCTCCTCTGGTACTGGCTTATTTCGTTGTACATCACCACTTTCTAATAGCTCTTTGGCTCTACTAGGGTGTATAAGTTGGGTCTGCTCGCTGCTAATAACCAGTTCGCTATAACCTTTTGCAAACGGCCTCGGCTCGGTGTTGTCTTTAAATTCATCCACACAGTACGGGAAGCTAATCCAACCAGTCTCTTTGTTATAAAGTGCAATGTATAAGTTTTCTGCGTATGTAATGGTTTTTATTATTTGATGAATTTTTACATAGGCATCATCTAAGTTTTGCGCTTGCGTTGCCAGCTCCGATATTTTAAACAAAATTTGTTGGCGTTGTAGTGCGCGTTTTCGTTGTTCAATTTCTAGGTTTAGCGCATCATTACTTTGCGTGAGCGCGCGGGTGCGAATTTTTACTTCAGATTCGAGCAGCTCTCTTTTTTTAACTCGCTCTATGGCTGTGGCTAAGTATAAAGACATTACCTCGAGTAAATGCACTTGCTGACTGCTGTAATCTTGGTGTTTATCGTAACTTTGCGCAGCAAGTACGCCAATAATGTTCTGCTCTTGATAGATAGGAACACCAACCCAGTACTCAGCAGGTGAGCCTAGTGCTTTAAATAAGCCGTTTTGTGCAGCGCTTTGCATTTCTTGTTTGGTAAAGCAGGTGGTTTTGCCAAGCTTATAAACGTAGCCTGTAGCGCCTTCTTCAAAACTATTATCTTGATTAAGGGCGACTGATATACCATCTTTTTCATCGCAAAAATAAGAAAGTTCCAGGGCATGAGTATATTGATTAGCAAGCACCACGTAAAAGCTTTTACTAGGTAGGTATGCTTGTAAAATGTCATGGATAGCAGGGTAAAGTAAGGTTAATTCGGCAACAGAGCTTGCTTGCTCTGATAGCTGGATCAGGGCATTTTGTAAGTGGTGAGATTGCTTATACTTTTCTAATAGCGCTTTAAGACGTTTATTTTGGTGCGCTAGTTTACTCGGTGCCGCGGGCTTATCTTCCGATGACATGAATCATATTATTTTATTATTGTATGTTTATTAAACGTATAATTTCACTTTTAGTTGCGATCGTCAAGTAACTAATGCCCTAAAATAGCAACTAAAAAGATTATTTTAGAAATAAAAAAAGGCCTATTATAAAAATAGGCCTTTTTAAATTAATCACCCTAGTTATCAGGGGTTTAATTAAATTATTTAGATGTCATGAAATCAATAGCTGCGCTAATCTCATCATCAGAACAATCCATACATGTTCCTTTTGGCGGCATCGCATTAAAACCGTTGATAGCGTGATCAAGCAGTACATCTTTACCTTTAGCGATACGCGGTGCCCAGTCATCAGCTGATTTAGGTGCACCTAGTGCGCCAGTACCGTGACAGGCAAAACATGCGCCTTGGTACACTTGCTCACCAGAGCGAGGGCCAGTAGGAGCTGCGGCTGCAGCAGCTTTCTCGCCTTCAAGATACACAGCGCCAACTGGTGCTAAACGTTTTTTAATCGCATCTTCAGTCATAGAGTTATCATATGGCTGTGCGTATGCGGTGGTTGCTAGCACTAATAATGCTGCAGCTGATAGTTTTTTCATTTTGCCTTGCTCACTTCGATTTGAACGTGATCAATCACGATTATAGATGACGGAAATTAAACCGATTATACCTTTGTGTAACAATTTATAAAACGCCCACTGGTGTTTTTATCAATAAAACTGACTAATTTTTGCGTTAACGCAATAAAATTGCATGTTTCAGTTAACAAACATTTATAATCGGTGGCTTAGTAAATCACTATTTAAGCTAATGCTAGTACGTTTTTAACCAGTTTTTCGATCCCCGCATCGGCATCTAAAATAGACTGCGCCAGCATATAAGCAGGGGTGGTAACGAGTTTATTGTCCTCATCAATCACAATATCATCAACCGCACAGGCTGCGTGAGTAGAGCCTAGCTGGGTTAAAGCGCTAGCGGTCTGTTCATCATTACCTATGGTTAAAGTAGCATTGGGATATATAAACGGAATTAAAGCCGGCGCAATACACATGTAGCCAGCGGCTTTTTGTGCATTAGCAAACTGTTTACAGGCCTCTAATACTAGGTCGTTTATCTGCGCATCAGCGCCTTTAACGGCAAAATCACATAAGTTTTTAGCGGCGCCAAATCCCCCTGGTACTATTAACGCATCAAATTCAGATGCCTTTAATTCGCTTAATGATTTTATATCACCACGGGCAATGCGTGCTGCCTCAGTGAGTACATTACGGTTGCTTGGCATTTCTTCACCGGTGAGGTGATTAATAGTGTGAAGTTGTTCTATATCAGGAGCAAAACATTGATATGCAGCACCGTTTTTAGCTATGTGCAGCAGTGTTAATACTGCTTCGTTTATTTCACTGCCATCGTACACACCACAGCCGGCTAATATTACAGCTATCTTTTTCATGCTTTTGTGCTCCTTAAGTATTTTAAATAAGTCGTTTGGATGAAGTTTAACACGGGCCAAAACACACACTAAAATAATTTTTTAGTTTAAAAAGTATTCGCAGTGCAAGTTGTATTGCGGTTTATGCCATTTTTGCCAGTGCGCTTGTAAAAAAAATTATAAAGGATCGCTATGATCTTTGATCCATTATGCTAGAATACTCCTCCGGTTATTTAAATGGATACAAATAACTAAAGTGACTAACAGCGGATGTATCAGTTAGAAAACCTTTTTCCACATTGGTTTTAAAATAATAAAAAAAGAACCTCGTATTATCTTTTTTAAACAAAACAAGCAGTTATTTATTTTTCTAAGCATTTTATTATGTATTGGAGGAATAGCTCGTGGCTGTTATCTACAAAGTTATCCACAGGTTGCTCCGCAATAATTATGGCTACTAAGCGTAATTCACTGTCGTTTTATTCACAACCTTATGGCATGCTTGTAATAATATTACTTTTTTGTATTTAGGATCCAAATTCACCATGGCTCAGATCCCCGAAAACCCGCTAATTTTAGTTGATGGCTCTTCATATTTATTTCGTGCTTATCATTCTCCACCGCATTTAACCAACTCTAAAGGTGAAGCAACTGGCGCTATTTATGGCGTGGTAAACATGCTTAAAAGTTTGATCAAACAATATGATCCGAGCCACATGGTGGTGGTGTTTGACGCCAAAGGCAAAACGTTCAGAAACGACATGTATAGCGAGTATAAAGCTAACCGTCCGCCTATGCCTGACGATTTACGAACGCAAATAGCGCCACTGCACAGTATTATTAAAGCGATGGGCTTTCCGCTAATTAGTATTGAAGGGGTTGAAGCCGACGATGTTATTGGTACGTTTTCGCGAATAGCAACTGAGCAAAAGCGCCATGTATTGGTTTCTACAGGCGATAAAGACATGGCTCAGCTAGTTAACGAGCATGTTACGCTAATCAATACCATGACCGATAGCATTTCAGACCCTCAAACCGTTGTTGAAAAATTTGGTGTGGGTCCTGAGCTAATCATCGACTATTTAGCGCTAATGGGTGATAAGGTTGACAACATCCCAGGTGTTGAAGGCTGTGGACCTAAAACAGCTGTTAAATGGCTACAAAAATATGGATCGCTTCAAGGTGTAATTGATAATGCCGGCGATATTAAAGGCAAGATTGGTGAGAAGCTTGCAAACGCCCTTGATCATTTACCACTTAGTTATGAGCTTGCCACCATTAAATGTGATGTTGAGGTAGAGTCAGACCTAGATACCTTTAAAGTACAAGAGCCAAATAAAGATGAGCTTATTGCACTGTATGGTGAGTGTGAGTTCCGCCGCTGGTTAGCTGAGCTGCTTGATAATCCAAAAGATGCAGAAAAAGCGCTCCCTACTGAGGCAAATGAACTGCCAAAAGTAGAAGATGCACATTACGAAACTATCTTAACCGAATCACAATTTGATACGCTTATTGAGCAGCTAAATAGCGCTGAGTTATTTGCCTTTGATACCGAAACAACCAGCCTTGATTACATGCAAGCGCAGTTAGTAGGTATGAGCTTTGCTGTAAAAGCAGGCGAAGCTGCTTACTTACCAATTGCACACGACTACCCGGGTGCACCAGAGCAATTAAGCCTTGAATATGTAATGCAAAAGCTTGGGCCAATCCTCGCCGATGCTAACAAAGCTAAAGTAGGGCAAAACCTAAAATACGACAAGAGCGTACTGGCTAATGCAGGCTATGAGCTCAATGGCATTAAGTTTGATACTATGCTTGAGTCGTACGTATTTAACAGCGTGGGCACTCGCCATGACATGGATTCATTAGCGCTTAAATACTTAGGCCATAAAAACATTAGCTTTGAAGATATAGCCGGCAAAGGGAAAAAGCAGCTTACCTTTAATCAAATTGAGCTTGAGCAAGCTGCGCCTTATGCGGCAGAAGATGCCGATATTACACTGCGTTTACACCAAGTACTTTGGCCAAAATTAGAAGCTGATGAGAAGTTAAAGTCAGTATTTGAAACAATAGAAATGCCATTAGTGAATGTTATTTCTGATATTGAACGTACCGGCGTAGCAATTGATAGCAACATGCTGGCGGCGCACAGCCAGCGTTTAGGCGAGCGTTTACTTGAGCTTGAAAAAGAAGCGTTTGAGATAGCTGGCGAACCATTCAACCTAAGCTCGCCAAAGCAGCTGCAAGTACTTTTATTTGAAAAACTTGAGCTGCCAGTCATTAAAAAAACACCTAAGGGCGCGCCTTCAACGGCTGAAGAGGTGCTACAAGAACTTGCCCATGACTACCCATTACCTAAGGTGATTATTGAGCACCGTGGTTTATCTAAGCTTAAATCAACCTACACTGATAAATTACCATTGATGGTTAATGAGAAAACACAGCGCGTGCATACTTCTTATCATCAAGCTGTTACGGCCACAGGGCGTTTGAGTTCTACCGATCCTAACTTACAAAATATCCCAATTCGTTCTGAAGAAGGACGCCGTATACGTGAGGCATTTGTAGCGGCACAAGGCTATAAAATTGTGGCTGCCGATTACAGTCAAATTGAGCTGCGTATTATGGCGCATTTATCGCAAGACAAAGGGCTACTAAATGCCTTTGCTAATGGGTTAGATGTACACAGTGCAACCGCTGCTGAGGTATTTGGAGTTGAGCTAGAGGATGTAACCACAGATATGCGTCGTAAAGCTAAAGCAGTAAACTTTGGGTTAATTTACGGCATGTCAGCCTTTGGTTTAGCGCGTCAGCTTGATGTGCCACGCCACGAAGCGCAGCACTACATAGATAAATACTTTGAGCGTTTCCCTGGGGTACTTGAGTACATGGAAACAACCCGCGAAAAAGCGGCCGAGAACGGGTACGTAGAAACTATTTTTGGGCGTCGATTACACTTACCAGAAATTAATGCACGTAATGGAGCTCGTCGTAAAGGCGCCGAACGTGCAGCAATCAATGCACCAATGCAAGGCACAGCCGCTGATATTATTAAAAAAGCAATGCTGAGCGTGCATAGCTGGGTTAATCAACAAGCTTCCAATACCATTAAGTTACTAATGCAAGTACACGATGAATTGGTGTTTGAGATTAAAACCGATTGTGCGCAAGCATACACAAAGCAGATTTGTGAGCTAATGTCGCAAGCGGCTAGCTTAGATGTCCCTTTAATTGTAGAAGCTGACGAAGGTGAAAACTGGGAACAAGCCCACTAACCTAAAACATGCTTACATTTTAAAAGCGCCGCAAGGCGCTTTTTTATTGCCTCTAAATAACTCACTCAATTAAGCGAATCGATATAAGTATTTCTACGCGTAAACAAAGTTTAGTTAAAAGTAGGTTAATTTAAGCAACTATTTGTATTAAATAGTTATATGTTCGTCAATTCGAACTATTTTGGCGGAATATCATTGTATTTTTATGCGCGCTTTTGCTAAAGTGCGCGCGTCCTCATCCTGTAGGACATCCTGTTGATGATGCATCTGAAAAGGTGCAACAAATTGATAGCTTCTCCCCAGTTTGCTATATCGGCCTGCTTGTTTTAAGCAGGCTGCTTTTTCTTCCTCATTAGATTGCCCTTTAAAGCTAAATAGCACCTCAAAGCGCTTTTTTACTATTCACACTTTATGCTCATTTATACTTATTATTTTTTGTGCCATACCTTGCGCGCCCTCAAACGGGTATATGTATAAAGCAGTTATAAAGCAAACGTAGGAAAGTAAAGCTATCTCACGCAATGATTAGCGTGGATGTTGCGCTACGCCCCTAAAAAGCATCAGTTATAGGCTGCTATATCATTATTAATTTTTTAATAACAGTACGGGCTAAGTAATTTAGCGCCGTCTTTAATTTGAGGTGGTTTGCCCCTATTTCAGGTGATAGTATCGAAAGCGCTATTATTCTCATTTTATTTTAGGAGTGCGTTATGTTTAAAACGTTAGCCATTATCGGTTTATCGTTATCAAGTGTTGCTTTGTCTAATGCCGCTCATGCAGATTGGCAGCTAGTCAATGACAAGAGCCAATTAAGTTTTGTTTCTATTAAAAAAGACTCGATTGCTGAGGCACATCATTTTACTAACCTAGAAGGAACACTTTCAGACAGTGGTGCTTTTAGTGTAAATATAGACTTAACCTCTGCAGAAACACTGATCCCTATTCGCAATGAACGTTTAACTCAATTTGTATTTGAAGCGACTAAATTTCCTCATGCAGTTTTAACTGCGGATTTAAAAAAGCAATTAAGTAATATTAAAAAACCGGGCCAGCATGTATTAAAAGAGGTTGATGCACAGCTTGATTTTCATGGTAATAAAAAGCCATTAAAAATAAATGTACTTGTTAGCAGTGCCGAAAATGGCGATTTAAGCGTGTCGTCGTTTACGCCTGTGATTGTAAATAGCCAAGACTTCGGTGTGACCGAAGGCGTTAAAAAGCTACAGCAATTAGCTGGTTTACCTGCCGTTGCTACAGCCGTACCAGTTACTTTTGCGCTAACACTTAAAAAACAGTGATCTCGTTAACGGCGCTTAGTAAGCAATTAAGCGAGCCTAGCAAACCGTTTGATAGTTGGCAGCCTACCCAGTGTGGTGAGCTGCCGATTATGATTAACGAGCATGGGCAGTGGTTTTACGATGGCAGCGAAATTACTCGTCCTGCGATGGTAAAACTGTTTGCCAGTGTTTTATGCAAAGAAGGTGAGCAGTTTTATTTAAAAACACCCATCGAAAAAATAGCGATAGAGGTGCAAGATGCGCCTTTCGTTATCGTAAGCTGGCATATTGAAAGCACAGCGCAAGGGCAGGTTATGTGTTGTGTAGATAATTTAGCACGGCAATGGTTAATCAGTGCTGAGCAGCCTCTTTATATAAAAAACTATAAAAATGCAGCGGTGCCTTATTTGCAATTACCTTATGGGTGTAGCGCGCGGGTATCACGAAGTGTGTTTTATCAGTGGGCTGAAATAGCCGACGCTGATGAGCGCGGCTATTTTATAAAATCAGCAGGGGGAAAGTTTTATCTTTCGTAGGTGCTTATTTTTAAGCGTCTGAGCTGTCTTCATCACTTTGCGGTGCTACAGCCACAATTGGTCCTAAATACCACTCATCTAGCTTTTTAGCGACTTCTGGTAAACCTGTTCCCTTAAGTGATGAAAAAGCGTGTACAGTGATGTCACCGTCTAGTTCACTTAATTCGCGGCGTACTTGCAGTACTTGTGCTTTACGCGCACCTTGCTTGAGCTTATCGGCTTTAGTTAAAAGCGCCAATACCGGGATTTCGCTGCCAATAGCCCAGTTAATTAAATCTTTGTCTAAATCTTTTAATGGGTGGCGAATATCCATTAATATAACAATACCTTTTAAACTTTGACGTTTTTGTAGGTACTCACCCAGTGACTTTTGCCACTTCTTTTTCATTTCAATAGGTACTTTAGCAAAACCATAACCGGGTAAGTCGATTAAGCGCATATCGTCTACTTCACCTAATTCAAAGGTGTTGATTAACTGCGTACGACCTGGCGTTTTACTGGTACGAGCAAGTTTTTGATCTGTCAGTGCATTAAGAGCACTTGATTTACCTGCATTAGAGCGACCTGCAAACGCGACTTCAATTCCCGTATCAGCAGGTAATTTAGTGATGTCTGGCGCGCTTGTTACAAAAGACGCAGTATTATATTTGATACGAGATTTGAGCACAGGCTCTCCTAAAAACGTAAAAGTTAATCTTATTGAGCTAAATTCACTCAGGGCGCGTATTTTATACTATAAAGGATGTATTAAAAAGCGTATTTAAACACCTAAAAACTCTATAAATGGCACTATTAAAGCTGCTTAAAGGTTAATCTAGGTCAAAACCCTATAAATTATAAGCTTAATATGAGTAGAAAACGTGCCAGAGAATTTTTTATCGTGTAGAATACATGAATTACAACATCCATATTGTAGATGATACAGGGTCGGAAACAGAGAATTCACCATGAAAAAAATAGCACTATCTTTAACAATATTGCTTGGTGCGTTGTCAGCAAGCAACGCAACAGCATTTGATGGCGATGTAAACGCAGGTAAAGAAAAATCAGCAACGTGTGCGGCTTGTCACGGCCCAGACGGTAATGCACCGGTTAATATTTACCCTAAACTTGCAGGCCAGCACCCAGATTACATCCTTAAACAACTCAAGGATTTAAAATTAGGTATGACTTCAGGCGGTAAAGAAGGCCGTATGGATCCTGTAATGAGCGCGATGGCTATGCCACTTAGCGAACAAGACATGAAAGACCTATCTGCTTATTTTTCTTCATTGAACATGACTGAAGGCGCCACCCCAAAAGACGTGGTTGAAGTTGGTCAGATGCTTTACAAAGCAGGCGATGCTGAACGTGGTATTCCAGCTTGTGCGGCGTGTCATGGTCCGCGAGGCAATGGTTCGTCTCTTGCTAAGTTTCCTAAAATTTCTTTTCAGCACCCAGAGTATATTAAAGCTCAGCTAGAGAAGTTTCGTGATGGAACCCGTAAAAACGACCATAACGGTATGATGCAAGATATAGCGAAAAAGCTAACTGATAAAGATATTGAAGTACTATCTCAATACTTAGGTGGCTTACACTAAAGTCGTATTTATTTAGTATTAGCTAGTGTAATACTATGTAATATGATTAAAAAGCAGCTTGCGCTGCTTTTTTTGTGTCCACATTTTAACGATATCACCCTTTAGTTTGTGAGACATTTGCCATGCTGCTTTGTAAGAAATAGCTTATTTTAAAAATACTTTTACAGTTAAATTTATGTTTATTATAAGTTTTTTGTTTTTTATATGTGCTCTATGTAAGAAAAATTATATAAACCAGTTGTAACAAAAATATTAACGGGTAAATTAACCACTGTCGCAAAACAACAATAACAACATGGATTATGCTAAAGGAAAATGGCGCGACACGACTGAATAGCACATTGAAGGTGCTACAAAAGGAAATAACAAGAAAGCGTCAGGATGACCGTAAATAATAAAATCTCATGGAAGTTTAATAATAAAAACAAAATGGAATGTAACAAGGAAGGTTAAAATAATAACAATACGGACTGATAATAATAAAAATAATAAAGACTAAAAAAAGTCGAAGGGAGAAGTGTCCAGATAATGGCGCTCAGATTAGTAGGCGGTAGAGATGTTTTCTCTACCGCCTTTTTATTTGTCCTGTTACAATACCCACCGTTTAGCAATAAGCTAATGCGCTAATTCAACGAGCAACCCAAGCTTTAATGCGCAAATCGAATTCTTCTGGCTAGGCCAGCACTGCGATGCTCATGTTATGTGCCTCGCTCAAAACCTCTTAAGTGAGATGATCAAGATATGAGTAGAAAGAAAAAATCACGCAAAATTCCTTCAAACGGCCCTGTTCGTTTAAGCCAAGATAAGCTTAAAGAAATGCGTGCGTTAAAAGAGCAACGAGTTAAAAAGCCAAAGGGCGCTAAGCCTGGTTCTCGTAATGCACCTGAGCTATTAGATAGCGATACTAAAAAAGCAAACTCAGCGCCAAAAGATAAGCGCGTCGGCAGTAAAAAAGCCGTGCCTTTAGTGGCTAGTGCACCACAGCCGCAAGTAGAAATGAAGCGTAACTTAAAGCCAACAGTTGAGCTTAAAAAGGTTACAGAGCCAGAGCTTACGCCTGAGCAAGAGCTAGAAGCGCTTGAAAACGATGAGCGTTTACTTAAGCTCGTTGAGCGCCATGAGCAAGGTGAAATGCTGACGGGTAAAGATGCGAAGTACTTTAATAGCCGTATTGCTCGCCACCAAGTACTTTGTAAGTTACTAGGTATCGAAGATGAAGACGAGTTTGAAGATGATTTTGAAGATAACTTCGAAAGCGACGGTAACTCAGATTTCGATAAGTACCTTTCAGATGATTTAGCCAATGAGTGGCTAGATGATGATGACGACAAATAGTAAGGGCGCTTAATGAGTACCGCAGTGATTGTAGCCTTGTTTGTAGGTGCTGTTATTATTGCTGGCTTAGCATTTTATGCAGGTCAGTTGCTCTATAAGCTTAACGCGCAAAAAAAGTTAATTGCGCAAAAGCAAGCAGAGCAACAGCAAAAGCTTAAGCAGTCGCGCTTAAAGCGTAACGCTAAACTTGCAGATAGCATTCATCTAATTGCTCGTGCAATGGCTGAAGAGCAATGTGAGTACTCTGAAGGCTGTTTACGAATTTGGGTTTTAATGTCTCAGTACGCTTTTGAAGATGAGCGAGATTTAACGCTAGCGTACCCAGGCATTTATAAAATGTATAACGTTGTGAAAGAAATGCCGACTCACGATGCACGCAAAAAATACTCTAAAAAAGAGATTTTTAAGCAAGATACAGCACGTTGGCGAGCTGAAGAAAACTTTAGTGATGAGATTAAAGCAGATTGCGACAAAATCATTGTTGAGTTTAAAGCTGCGCCGGGCAGCGAAAACATCGTGTTTAATTAAACCCTATAGAAAATACAAAAAGCAGACTCAGGTCTGCTTTTTTTATGCCTGCTTATCGACACGTTTTTACCACCTCAAACGTGATAAGCGAATTGCTATAGCACTAATTAAATCACTCGTGAGAAACGGGTTTTACTTATTTGCTTTTGTAAGTGAGCATCAAAGCACATACATATAATACGAATAAATAGATTTCCGCGAGGCGTGACGCGTATTACCTTATCGTTTATATGCACCATGTCATCGTCTATTAAAGGCTTTAGCGCCAACAGCGCATCCGCAAAATACTCATTAAAATGTATAGAATACTTTTTCGCAAATGCGTGTGTGTCTAATTCAAACTGGCAAATAAGTGATTTAATAGCCTCAGCGCGTATTACATCATCGTGCGTTAAATGCATTCCTTTATGTATAGCACTGCCGGCTTGCGTTTCTATTTCGTGATAATAATGCTTAAGCACTTTTTGGTTTTGTAAAATGTCTGTGCCAATTTGCGAAATAGACGAGACCCCTAAACCTAATAAGTCGCAATTACCGTGAGTGGTATAGCCCTGAAAGTTACGATGTAACTGCCCTTTATTTTGCGCGACTGCAAGTTCGTTGTCGGCTTTTGCAAAATGATCCATACCAATAAACTGATAGCCTGCAAAGGTCATTTGCGCCAAGGTGTTTTTAAACATGGTTAGCTTGTCGTGGGCACTGGGTAAGTCAGCCTCTTTTATTTTACGTTGCGCTGCAAAGCGCTCTGGTAAATGCGCGTAATTAAATACAGAGACTCTATCTGGGCTTAAGGCAATTAATTGCGCTATTGTTTTTTCAAAGCTTTGGGGTGTTTGTTTAGGTAGGCCATAAATCATATCTGCATTTATAGACTTAAAGCCAAGCTCGCGGGCTTGGGCTATCAGTGCTTTAACGGTATCTACTTGCTGTGTGCGGTTAACCGCTTGTTGTACTTCATCGTTAAAATCTTGAATACCAAAGGATACGCGGTTAAAGCCTAAAACCCGTAAGTGTATAAGCATATCTTTAGCAAGGGAGCGTGGGTCTATTTCAATGCCTCGCTCAGTGTTGCGGGTAAAGTGAAAGTGCTGCTCTAATAAGTTAATTAAGCGCGTCATTTGCTTTACAGTTAAAAAGGTTGGCGTACCACCCCCTAAATGCAATTGCTCCACTGTGTAGTGTTTAAATAAAGGGGCATGCGCTGCTATTTCTTTTGTTAAATAATCTAAATATACATCGGCTTTAGACTGGTGGCGTGTGATCACCTTGTTACATCCGCAGTAATAGCAAAGCTCACTGCAAAATGGGATATGAATATACAAAGAAAGTGAGCGACTAGAGGATGATTTTATAGCGCTAACAAGGTCTTGTTGCTGATACCCCTCGCTTAAAGATAAAGCGGTAGGGTAGGAGGTATAGCGTGGCCCTGACACGTTATACTTATTTATAAGAGTTTGATCCCATTTTGGAAGCTTTATCATCACGCGCACCTTATGTATTAATGAGGTATTAAGTATAAAAAGCTTTTAAGGGAGGGGTTTTGATCTACAACAAAAAAGGTGCCTAAGCACCTTTTTAAAATAGTATTTTTTGTTAATACGTTATGTTGTGGGCATCTTTTAAGTATTGAAACAATTCTTTATAGCCCTTGCCTGGCTTTTCAGCTTTAACTTCTTTAGCGGCGTTGCGTACCAATTGACGCATTTTTTGGCGCTCAAGGGTCGGGTATTGCTCAATAGTTTCGTTAATTAAATCATCGCCTTGCTCAATTAAGTCGGTACGTAATTGCTCAATTTTTTTAATTAAAACCTCAGCTTGGTTATTTTTATTAAGCATTACATCAATAATGGCTTTAATTTCTTCAACGTTTTCTACTGTGCGTAGCGTTTTAGCAATGTAATTTAAGTGGCGGCGGTACGCATCGCTTTTATTACTGATTTTATCAGCAACTACCATGGCTGCTTTCAAATCGTCATTGAGTGGTAAGCGTTCGCGTTGCTTTTTCCCCATTTTAGCAATTTCAGAACCTAACTGATGAAACTCTTGCGCGTCGCGCTTTAGTTCACTTTTTGATACGTAAATAATTTCTTCTTCAATTTCAGCAGGCTTGCCTTTTTTCTTCGCCATGGGGTGCTCTTAAGTAAAAATAACTTTTGCCATTATACGCGATTCTTTTAGTGATTAATATTAGCTGATGTGGTGCAGTGAGTGTGTTAGCATTTAAAGATAAGAAATGCGTGCAATATTGCCTTAAGGCTCAGGACTTAATTTATGAAAAGCCAACAACACGATCCAATTTATTCTCAAATCTCTCAAGTAAAAGATGCCGTAGCTGAAGTGCTCGAGCATGCTAAAAAATTGGGTGCCACTGCCGCAGAAGCTGCTATGTCTAGTACATCGGGTTTATCGGTAAGCACACGCATGGGTGAAGTAGAAACCATAGAGTTTAACCAAGATGGTGGTTTAGGTATCAGTGTTTATGTAGGGAATAATAAAGGCTCGGCGTCTACTGCTGATCTAAACCCAAAAACACTGCGCACGGTAGTAGAAAAAGCCATTGATATTGCCAAATTTACCTCAGACGACCCTTTTAATGGTATTGCCGATAAAGAATTACTCGAGTTTGCCCCTAAGAACCTTGATTTATATCATCCGTGGGATGTAAGCCCTGAGCAAGGTATTGAGCTATGTCACGCTGCAGAGCAAGCCGCTTTAAATGCTGATGAGCGCATTGTTAATTCAGATGGTGCAAGTTTTTCATCGCACCAAGGCTTACGTGTGTATGGTAATAGCCATGGTTTAATTGCTGGTTTTCCACGTACGCGCCACAGCATTAGCACGATGGTAATAGGCAAAGAAGGCGAGCACATGCAGCGCGACTCTGCTTATACTGTTGCTCGCGATCAGGGCGGACTTAACGACGCTGCTGCGGTAGGCCTAGAAGCCGCCACCGAAACTCTGGCTAAACTAAATAGCCAAAAGCTGGGTACTATGAAAGTCCCTGTTATTTTTAGAGCCGATATTGCCAACTCATTGTTTGGCCATTTAGTGTCGGCAATTGGCGGCGGGGCGCTTTATCGTAAATCGAGCTTTTTACTCGACAGCCTAGGCACTCAAGTATTTAGTAAGAGCGTTAATATTGCTGAGCGTCCTCATATATTAAAAGGATTAGCGTCGTCGCCTTTTGATAGCGAAGGGGTAAAAACGATTGACCGTGAAATTATTCAAGGCGGTGAGCTGCAAACGTACTTATTAGCAAGTTATGCAGCGCGTAAACTAAATATGGCTCCAACAGGCCATGCAGGCGGTATTCATAACTGGTTAGTTGAGCAAACGCACAACGATTTATCGGCTTTATTAAAAACCATGGGAACAGGCTTATTAGTTACCGAGCTGATGGGGCAAGGCGTAAACACCGTTACGGGTGACTACTCGCGTGGAGCAGCTGGTTTTTGGGTAGAAAACGGTGAAATTCAGTACCCTGTTAGTGAAATTACCATTGCCGGAAATTTAAAAGACATGTTTAAAGGTATTTCGGCCATAGGGGGCGATATTGAGCGCAGAGGCGGCATTCAAACCGGCTCAGTACTTATAGAGCAAATGCAAATAGCAGGCGCTTAATAGCAATTAGCAATAATACGTAATTAAGCGAATTGGTATAATATAAAAGCACATATTAAAGCCGAGCATTTAAACGCTTGGCTTAAACGTGCTTTATTTAAATTTTTGAGGTGTTGAATGGCTAAAGATAGGTACGCACCAAAACCCCTGACTGACATTATGGCAGGCCTTAATAATCGCTTATCGGCCTATGCAGGTAAAAGCCAAGCGCTTGATAAGCAACAGGTGTTGCTCAAAGAGTTTTTAGGCCCAAAGCTTGCTGAAAAATGCCGTGTGAGTAATTACCGCGATGGCACGTTGATGATTGAAGCTGTATCGGCGGCAATTGCCCTTAAACTTAATTATTTAAAAATGGATATGCAGTCGCATTTTAGAGCGGCAGGTATGGCAGAGCTCGGACAAATTAAAATTGTTGCAAACCCTCAAGTAACAGCGCGCTTAAGCCCAACAACAGATAAACCCGGCCCCGCAGGTAAAGCACCTGGCAATTCAAGAAAAATGAGCCAGCAAACTTCAGATTACCTTAATGCCATTGCCGCATCAGCGCCCCCTTCGCTGAAAGAAAAGCTAGAGCGCCTTGCTCGCCATGGTAAAAAATAACTCCCAAAAGCGCGATTATGGTTGTTGGTAGGGCTATTTTGTTACCTCGTCTCATAGAAAATACTTTGTTACATATTCTATTTTATTGTTTCTTTAATGGGGTTTATCATACAAATTCGGCGTGTTGTTTTAACCGCCTAAATATTAATTTCATTAAGTGAAAGCATCGCAGGGCGCTTTTATTTTTTCTCTGGCATGCAATAGTTTAATGAAATAGATATTTTATTCTTTACTAACAAACGGAATAATTATGAAAAAAGTAACTATTACCGCTGCAAGTATCGCACTTGCACTGGGCCTAGTAGGTTGCGGTGAAAAACAACAAGAAACGCAAGTGGCCGACACAGCTGCCGTTACAGCACCTGCAGAAAAAACGCTTGAGCTAGGTGTAAACCTTGCCAATATGGATGAGTCGGTTCGTGCACAAGATGACTTTTATTACCATGTGAATGGACAGTGGCTTGCTAAAACAGAGATCCCTGGCGATAAGTCGAACTACGGCTCGTTTACACAGTTATACGACGAGTCGCAAAAAGCGATGAAAACAGCGCTTGAAAGTGCCGCTAATAATAGCAGTGCTAAAAAAGGCAGCGATGAGTACAAAATTGGCGCTTTTTACAAAAGCTACATGGATAAAGACACACGTGATGAGTTAGGTATTACACCTTTACAACCTTCACTTAATACCATTGATAGCCTAGATTCAAAAGCTGATCTTGCTCCTTTAATGGCTAAAATTCAGCAGCAAGGTGCTAGCTTACCATTTGGCTGGTTTGTAAATAACGATGCTAAAAATTCAAGTGAATACGCGCTGTACTTATCGCAATCTGGACTTGGCTTACCTGATCGTGACTATTACTTAAAAGATGATGAAAAATTTACTAAAATTCGCGCATCTTACGAGCAATATATAACCGATATTTTAGCTAAATCTGGCGTTGAAAATGCCGCTGATGCCGCGAAAAGCGTTATCGCATTTGAAAGCGCTTTAGCTGAGGCGCAATGGAGTAGAGTACAAAGCCGTGATGCAACTAAGTCATACAATAAAATGACCGTAGCTGAGGCAAATAAGCTAACAGGCGACTTTGATTTAGCTGCGTTTTTCAAAAGTGCTGGGGTAGATACCTCAGACATTATTGTACGTCAGCCAAGCTACTTAGAAGGGTTTGCTGATGTGTACAAAGAAACAGATTTAGCAACGTGGAAAAACTACTTAAAGTTTCATTTTGTAAGTGGTTACGCGCAGTTACTGAGCACTGACTTGGTTGATCTTAAATTTGATTTTTACAGCACCACATTACGCGGCGTAAAAGAGCAAGCGCCACTTTGGAAAAAAGCGGTTGATGCATCTAACAGCGTACTTGGCGAAATTTTAGGTAAAGTATACGTAAAAGATAACTTCCCGCCTGAAGCAAAAGCACGTATGGAAGAGCTGGTAGATAACGTTATTAAAGGTTACGGCGTTGCTATTGAAAACCTGGAGTGGATGAGCCCTGAAACCAAGCTTGCAGCCCAAGAAAAGCTAAACAAATTTACCCCAAAAATTGGCTACCCAGATAAGTGGAAAGACTACTCACAGCTGAGCATTAACCCTGATGAATTAGTGGGTAACTACATACGTTACAGCCAGTGGGCTTATAGCGATATGATTGCTAAATTAGGCAAGCCAGTGGACCGCTCTGAGTGGCACATGACGCCACAAACAGTGAATGCTTACTACAATCCAGTAAATAACGAAATTGTATTCCCAGCTGCTATTTTACAGCCACCGTTCTTTAATTTAGAAGCCGATGACGCTGTAAACTACGGTGCAATTGGCGCAGTAATTGGCCATGAGCTAGGTCACGGTTTTGACGACCAAGGTGCTAAATACGATGGTGACGGTAACTTACGTAACTGGTGGAGTGAGTCTGACCTTAAACAGTTTGAAGAGCGTACCGGTGCGTTAGTAGCGCAATACAACGAATATAAACCGTTTGAAGATGCGGGTGTTAACGGCGAGCTTACCCTTGGCGAAAACATTGGCGACCTAGGTGGTTTAACGGTGGCTTATAAGGCGTATCAATTATCGTTAGGTGAGAACAAAGCGCCTGTTATTGATGGCTACACTGGCGATCAGCGTTTCTTTATGGGTTGGTCACAAATTTGGCGTCGTAAGTACCGCGATGAAGAGCTACGAAACCGCTTAATGACAGACCCGCATTCACCAAGTCACTACCGTGTTATCGGTATCTTGTCGAACATGCCTGAGTTTTACCAAGCGTTTGACGTAAAAGAAGGCGACAAAATGTATATCAAACCAGAAGACCGCGTAAAAATTTGGTAATTGATAGCCTGTTAGTTAACCTGAATCTGGTTAAGAGATAAATTACCCCGCATTTAGGTTGATAAATAAAAGCCAGTAAGTGTTTAGCTTGCTGGCTTTTTTATATTTAAATACTGAGTACTAATACCAATGCGCAATAATACTTAATTTAGGGCTACTGCATGAGTGTTTTATGCATCCAGCTTTGATTGCTTAAAATATTTTTATACAAAGCCAGCTGGTTTTGCGCACGTTCTAAATTATGTTCTGCATGGGTGGTTTTAAAGTACACGTCGTTATTTAAGTAATCAGTTAAAAACCGCACACTGAGCATTAGCGGCATAACTTTAGCGCCAAGTAGCAAACTTGCTTGCTCTTTGTTGCTAATAGCCGATTTAAGGGGGACAAGGTAGCCTTTAACAAGCGCTGTAAATACCTCTTTGCGAATAACCACTTTCTCAAGATTAATGGAATCTTCTGGCTCAGCGCAGCAAAATGTGCGCACCATGTCTCCAAAGTCATACAATAAAAAGCCTGCCATACATGTATCTAAATCGATAACTGCTTTAGCTTTATATGTATTGCTGCAATACAGCATATTATTTATTTTAGTGTCGTTGTGGCACACCCGGGTGGGCAAATCGGCTGTTACGTCAGCGAGTTCTTTTACTAAATGCTGTTGTGCAATGCAGTAGTCAATGTCGTTTTTACACTGCTGCAGCCGCTCTTTAGTGGCGGTGCTAATAGCTGTATTAAGCTGCTCAAAGCGCATAGCTAAGTTATGAAAGTCAGTAATAACAGGGTAGAGGCTTGATGCGTCAAAATCGAGCAAGGCACGTGTAAAGGTGCCAAATGCAAATGCGGCTTGCTGTGCGTGATGGGGCTCTGTAACCACATCTTCGCTAACACTTTGGCTAATAAAATTAAGCACGCGATAGTACGCGTTGTTAATTGTAATAAGGTATTCACCTTGGCAGGTACTTATATGCTTAACAATGTCGAGCGGGTAAGTATTTGCTTGTTGTTTAGCGCTTAGGTGCTGCTCAATTAACTGTGCGTTATTAACCAGTTGTGCTGGATTTTTAAATACATGGGTATTGAGCTTTTGAACAACAAATTGCTGCGCAGCATTAGTTAACAGCCACGTGGTGTTTATATGTCCGCTGCCTAAAGAGCTCACCTGAGTAAGCTCAGGGTTTAGCGCTAATAGCTTACTTAATTTATTTTGTATTGCTGTATTCATGTACTTTAGGCGTATCGCGCTTGTATTTTTTCGATAATCTCGGCGTTAGCAGCAGGGAACTCATAGTTACTAAGCTGATTAATAGCGACCCATTCACTTGGTTGCCCTTCGGCGCCATGTGCTTCACCGCTAAAGTTACTCACAACGTGAATATCAAGTTTTACACATTTATCGCCATAGTCATGTTCAATCACCATAAGTTGGCTAGAGCTGTGAATGGTAATGCCAACTTCTTCACTTAGCTCACGTTTAAGTGCAGCAAATACGCTCTCGCCAGCTTCTACTTTCCCGCCTGGAAATTCCCATAAGCCACCTTGATGTTGCTCATCAGCGCGCTTGCAGATAAAGATGGCGTTATTTTTTTTTATTACGCCTACCGCTACATTTACAATTTTTGTTGTCATGTTTTTTCTCCATAAAAAAAGCGACGCTAGCGTCGCTTTTTAATTACATACAATGCGTCGTTACTTTAATTTACCACAACATTGCTTAAACTTTTGTCCTGATCCACACGGACACGGATCGTTACGGCCAACTTTAGGCGCTGTTCTTGCCATTACAGTTGCGCTTTGAGGTGCTTCACCGCCTACATGTTCAGCTTCTTCGTGTTGGTACTCGCGAGGGGCATTTTCACTTTTACGGTGTTGCTCTTCTACTTTTTCAACATCTTCTTCGGCACGAACTTGTACTTTACTTAAAATGCCCACTACATCAACTTTTAAGTTTTCAAGCATTTCGGTGAATAGCTCAAACGACTCGCGCTTGTATTCTTGCTTAGGATTCTTTTGTGCATAGCCACGTAAGTGAATACCTTGGCGTAAATGATCCATTGCAGCAAGGTGATCTTTCCAGTGCTGATCAAGACTTTGAAGCATAATCGCTTTTTCAAACTGACGTAGTACAGAGTCGCCAACTTGCTCTTCTTTTTGCTTGTAAGCTTGCTCAACCGCTTGCTCAATACGCTCACGAAGTTTTTCTTCGTATAGTTTATTGTCATCAGCTAACCACTGCGTGATAGGCAGCTCAATCAGGAAGTCTTGTTTTAAGCGCTCTTCAAGGCCTGGGATATCCCACATTTCAGCAAGGCTTTGTGGTGCAATGTATTGATCAATAACACCTGCAAGTACATCACCACGGATTGCTGTAATGGTTTCTGAAATATCGCCTTCTTCAAGCAGCTCGTTACGTTGAGAGTAAACAACACGACGTTGATCGTTTGCTACATCATCGTACTCAAGTAATTGCTTACGTACATCAAAGTTACGTGCTTCTACTTTACGCTGAGCGTTTTCAATTGCACGGTTAACCCAAGGGTGCTCAATGGCTTCGCCGCGTTGCATACCTAGTTTACGCATCATGTTAGTCATGCGCTCGCCGGCAAATATACGCATTAGCGCATCATCCATCGATAAGTAAAAACGGCTAGAGCCGGCATCACCCTGACGACCAGCACGGCCACGTAATTGGTTATCTATACGGCGCGATTCATGACGCTCAGTACCAATAATGTGTAAACCGCCAGCGTCAATTACTGCATCGTGACGAATTTTCCACGCCGCTTTAATTTCAGCAATTTGCTCATCTGATGGGTTTTCTAGTTTTTCAACTTCGCTGTTCCAGTTACCACCAAGCACAATATCGGTACCACGACCGGCCATGTTGGTTGCAATTGTTACAGTACCTGGTAAACCAGCATCCGATACGATGTCAGCTTCTTGCGCGTGGAATTTAGCATTAAGTACGTTGTGCTTAATTTTTTCTTTGCGTAAAAACTGCGATAAATACTCAGAGCTTTCAATCGAAATAGTACCTACAAGCACAGGCTGTCCGCGCTCTTGGCAATCTTTAATATCGGCTAAAATAGCTTCGTATTTTTCTTCTTGTGTTAGGTAAACCAAATCGGCGCGATCATCACGGATCATCGGCTTATTAGTTGGCATAACAACCGTGTCTAGGCCGTAAATAGATTGAAACTCAAATGCCTCAGTATCGGCTGTACCTGTCATACCGGCTAAAGTTTCGTATAAACGGAAGTAGTTTTGGAACGTGATTGAAGCCAGTGTCTGGTTCTCGTTTTGAATTTTTACACCTTCTTTAGCTTCAACAGCTTGGTGTAAACCTTCAGACCAACGACGACCTTCCATTGAGCGCCCTGTGTGCTCATCGATAATGATAACTTCGTTTTCTTTAACAACGTAATCAACATCTTTTTGATAAAGCTTGTGGGCACGAAGTGCGGCATACACGTGGCTCAGTAATGTAATGCTACCGGCTGAGTAAAGCGAGTCGCCTTCTTCAATTAAGCCACGTTCAGTAAGTAGGTCTTCTACTTTAATTTGACCGCGCTCAGTTAAATGAACTTGCTTAGACTTTTCGTCGATTGTGTAATCGCCATCGCCTTCAATGCCTTCTTCGTCTTCTTTTTCTTGAAGCTCTAAAAGCGGCACAATTTTATTGATTTCGATGTATAGCTCAGAGCTATCTTCAGCCGGACCTGAAATAATAAGTGGTGTACGCGCTTCATCAATTAAGATTGAATCCACTTCATCCACTACCGCATAAAACAGTGGGCGTTGTACACGCTCATCAATGCTAAATGCCATGTTGTCACGCAGGTAGTCAAAACCAAACTCGTTATTAGTACCGTATGTAATATCGGCACTGTAAGCTTGTTTTTTCTGTTGTGGCATCATGCCTGGTACGTTACAGCCCACAGTAAGGCCTAAGAACTCAAATAACTCGCGGTTTGTTTCAGCATCACGTTTAGCAAGGTAGTCGTTCACGGTAATTACGTGCACGCCTTTGCCTGTTAAGCCATTTAAGTAGGCTGGAAGTGTGGCTGTGAGGGTTTTACCTTCACCGGTGCGCATTTCTGCAATACGACCTTGATGTAAAACCATGCCGCCTAATAGCTGTACGTCAAAGTGACGCATGCCATTTACACGCTTTGACGCTTCGCGTACCACAGCAAATGCTTCAGGTAGAATGTCGTCAAGGCTTTGTCCGTTATCGTAACGTTCTCTAAACTCAGCTGTCTTAGCTCTTAAATCTTCATCAGAAAGCGCTTCTAATTGCGTTTCTAGCGCATTAATTAGCGCGACCGTCTTTCTTAGGTTTTTAATAGTGCGGTCATTGCGACTACCAAAAATCTTGGTAAATAAATTAGATATCATGATAAAACCGTTACAATGTATTCTTTGTTAACCGAGTGTCGGCTAACCCATTTTTTACAATTGGTAATTAATATGTACTTTTACATAACCTGTAGAACATATTAATTAGCAATTTTGTATTAAAGAGCCTCAAAGCACTGTTTAATACGTGTGCTACTATACCAGACTCTGCCAAACAACAAACTATCTCAACTAAAAGATGTGTATTAAAAACAGAAAAATTTGATCTGATGCGTAAAAACCACTTTAACTGATTTAATTACGCTAAAAAATAGCAGCAAGTTGTGAAGATATGGTGTTAAAAAATTTAAAAACAAGAGTGCTAGGGCATGCGGGCCTTGGGTGATTGAAATTCATTCAATCCACAATGCTCAACACGCCCTAGGTGGGTTAATTTTATACTTAGTTACCCACCTTATTACGCTATGTATTTAAAGCTTAAACTGATTAACCGTTTTGTTTAAGGCAACAGCAAGGTCGCTTAAATCGCGCGCTTCATCTGCTAAAATGTGTGCGTGATCAGCGGTGCTGTTTACTAAGCCATTAATTGCTGCAAGGCTGGTATTAATATCCTCTGCGACAACGGTTTGTTGCTCAGTTGAAGTGGCAATTTGGTGGCTTTGGTCTTGCACTTTAGTTACCGACTGAGCAATGTTTTGTAATGAACTTAGCACTTCTTTTGTTTGCGATACTGAGCCTTCAGTTTGCTCTTGCCCTTGTAGCATCATTACCGACGCTTGTTGGGCAATTTGCTGTAAGCGAGAAATCATATTACGAATATCGTCTGTTGATTCTTGCGTACGGCTTGCCAGTGAACGTACTTCATCAGCAACTACCGCAAAACCACGGCCATGCTCACCTGCACGCGCAGCTTCAATGGCGGCATTTAGAGCAAGTAAGTTGGTTTGATCGGCAATGGAGTTAATTACATCCACCAATGCACCAATGTTATTACTTTCTTGCTCAAGTCCTGCTACCACTTTAGATGCTTCACCTATGTGTAGCGCAAGTTCGGTCATCACACGTTGTGCTTGAGTTGAGCGGTCAGCCCCTTCGGCAGTAATGGCTTGTACCTCTTCGGCGGCGCTGTTGGTATGCTGTGCGTTACGCGATATTTCAAGTACAGTGCTGGCCATTTCGGTCACGGCGGCACTTACGCTGTCTACTTGTTGTTTTTCTTGTTGTATCTCGGTGTTGGTTTGAGCTGACACGTTTTTAAGTTGCGCTGCGGCATTGGTCAACTGCTCAGCTTGTGCGGCTGTTTCTAACATCATGGCGCGCAGCTTATCAATGAATGTATTCATATGATTGGCAAGCTGGCCGACCTCATCCTGGCTGGTAATATTAATCTTTTGAGTTAAATCGCCTTCGCCCGATGCAATATCACGCATTATATTAGTTAAGGTGGTAATAGGTTGCGAGATCATGTGGGTTGCCCATAATATCATTGCTAAAATGATCACTAAAATAATCACCACTGCGGTGGTTGTGGTGGTAACCGCCTCATTAACGGGGGCTTCAATCATGCTGGTTGGGATCAGTATACCTACATACCAATCTAGATGAGGTTGCTCTAGTTGTAAGCGATGGTACACCACATAATACTCTTCTCCTTTTAAAGTCACCAATTGGCTGCCTTCGAGGTTATTACGCATTTGTGCGTTAAGCTCTGTAAAGCCTGAAGTATTATTAAACTGGCTTTCAAGGCCATCTAGCCCTTCTTTACCTTTAGGGCCTTCGTCGGTGTTAGACAGCTTATGGCCGGTAGCATTTGAAAAGTGCACAACCTTTTGATTGCCATCGAGTAAAAAGCCATAACCTTGGCCGTTAAAGCGAATACCTTCAACCATATCGTTGATTTTATTAAGCTGTAAATCAACGCCGCCCATACCAATAAGTTTACGCTGTGCGTTGTATACCGGCTGTTGTACAACTGCTGAGGCAACCCCAGTGGTTAAATCGACCGATATAGGGCCTACGTAAAGTTTATTAATTTGCAGGGCTTCTTGCCACCAACCACGTTTATAGGCGTAGTAAGGTTGGCCATTGTAATGGCTGGTACGCTCGTTTTCTTTAAAGTATTCACCGGTGGTTGCTGATGCGAAAAACGCCGACAGTACATTTTCGTCATTTGAGCTAATGCGTACAAAGTCTTGATTAACTTCGTTGTAGCCGGGGGCATTTTTAATCGGCTGGTCGCGAGTATCCCAATTTTCAAAAAAATTAACTAAATGCGGGTTATTAACAAACGTAGAAACCAGTTTGCCATACTTTGCAAAGTAGCTTTGCATTGAAAGTTGTTCGCTTTGTAGGTAGCTTTGAGCTTCGCGCTCAATGTTTACTCTGGAAAGGTTAGCGATGTGATTTACAAAAAATGTTGAAGCAATAATTAGCAAAATGGTGATGGTGCCACCAATCAATAATAATATTTTCTTCCGTAATGATAAATTATTTAGCATAAGTGCACGTATTATTGTTTTTTAGTAGGTTGTATCTAATCATATCTTACTTTAAATCTCTATGAAGTTAGATAAAAAGCACTAATTATGCGTTTAAAATGAAGGGTTATGCAAAAATGGAAACAAAAGCTAATAAATTAGTAGTATTAGGCGCAGGCTGGTTGGGTCATACTTTGTGCCTACAAGCTAAACAGGCGGGTTGGCAGGTACAAGGTACGCATAGAAGTGATGAGCACACAGACGATTTTCAGCGTCAATTAGTACTGATTGATGGGCAACTAATACATCAAATAGATTTACACGATGCTTACTGGGTGTGTGCAATCCCCCCACGAAGCAGACACAGTGAAAGTAACTACCCAGAAACACTAAGCGCTGCACTTTCACTTTCTAAACAATTAAATGCAAAGGGCTTTATTTTGTGCTCATCTACCGGTGTGTACGACCAAGAGCCAGGTGTTTACACTGAAAGCAGTGAAATAAGTTGTACTAATGAGCGACAAATAAAACTATACGATGGCGAAGAAAAGGTGCTTGAGCAAGATGGTAAAGTACTGCGTTTAGCAGGGTTATTAGGACCTAACCGCGAGCCGGGGCGCTTTGTTGCTGGGAAAGAATTAAATTCATCGAGCCAGAAGGTGGTTAATATGGTGCATCAACAAGATGTGATAAACGCCATTTTTGCGGTAATAGAAAACTATAATTCGGGGCAAAATATTTATAACGTGGTAAATCCATCGCACCCAACTAAAGCGAATTATTATGCACAAAAGTGTGCAGAGCATGGCGGCGAAATGCCAACCTTTACCAGTAATGAAAGTGCTGAGCGCAAAGTACTTGGCTCAGCAATTGAAGCGTTAGGTTTTAGCTATCAGCATGGAATTTAAAATGCGATGGTAGTGGGTTGTGGTGAATAAAGTCGCACAATGCCCCTTGTGCTAAAAGCGTATTGGTTGCCTCTATATCGGGGGCAAAGTAGCGGTCTTTATCGTAGTAACTTACATGCTCGCGCAGCAGAGCTTTTGCTTTTTCTACTTGCGGTGAAGGTTTTAGTGGGGCTCTAAACTCAAGCCCTTGAGCAGCTCCAAGCCATTCAATTGCTAATACCCCGCGGGTGTTATTGGCCATTTCCTTTAAGCGCCTTGCTGCAAATGTGGCCATAGAGACATGATCTTCTTGATTTGCTGATGTTGGCAGGCTGTCTACCGAGGCGGGATGAGCAAGCGATTTGTTCTCGGAGGCAAGCGCAGCCGCCGTTACTTGGGCAATCATAAAACCTGAGTTAACTCCGCCGTTTTCAACTAAAAAAGGTGGCAGTGTAGAGAGGTTTGAATCAATAAGTAGCGCGATTCTTCGCTCTGCCAGCGCGCCTATTTCGGCAATCGCAATGGCTAAGTTATCAGCGGCCATTGCTACGGGCTCTGCATGAAAGTTACCACCGGATATAATATCGCCCACATCGGCAAATACCAGCGGGTTGTCGGTAACGCCGTTTGATTCACATAACAACACATCTGCGGCGTGGCGAATTTGTGTTAAACACGCGCCGAGTACCTGAGGTTGGCAGCGAAGGCAGTAAGGGTCTTGTACTTTTTCGCAGTTTACGTGAGATTGGCTAATTTGTGATTCAGTACTAAGTAGCTCTCTAAATACACTGGCCGTATCAATTTGGCCGCGTTGCCCCCGTATTTCGTGAATGCGTGCATCAAAGGGCGCGCGGCTGCCCATTGCAGCTTCTATGCTAATAGAGCCTATAACACAGCTTTGTGCATATAAATCCTCTGCTTTGAAAAGCCCTTGTAACGCAAACGCGGTAGAGGCTTGTGTACCATTTAACAGTGCCAGTCCTTCTTTTGCGCCTAATGTAATAGGTGAAAGATTGGCAATTTTCAGCCCTTGCTCTGCACTTATAATTTCACCTTTGTGGCGCATTTTGCCTTCACCTAATAGTGGAAGGCACATATGAGCAAGAGGCGCTAAATCGCCCGAAGCACCCACAGACCCTTTTTGTGGTACGCACGGGTACACTTCACTGCACAGTAGTTGCATAAAAAATGCGATCACCTCTAGGCGTATCCCTGAGTAGCCCCGAGACAAAGAGTTTACTTTTAAGGTCATCATTAGTCTTACAGTGCTGTCGTCCATGAACTCCCCAATACCGGCAGCATGCGAAAGCACAATACTGCGCTGCAGTAGCTCAAGCTCGTCATCTGCTATTTTTGTATTGGCTAATAAGCCAAAGCCGGTGTTAATACCGTACACCGTTTGGCGTTTGTTTATTACGTTTTGAACAGTTTGTGCGCTGGCCGCTATTTGTGTACTGGCGCCATCGACTAAGTTAAGTGTGACAGCTGAGTCATTAATTTTTCTTAGGGTGCTTAAGTCTAACTGCCCTGGTGTGAGAGTGTGTGAAATCATGACTATTCCTTGTTTAGCATAGGGAGATCTAGGTGGTGCTCTTGCGCGCAATTTTTTGCAATATCGTAGCCTGCATCAGCATGGCGCATAACGCCGGTAGCAGGGTCGTTCCAAAGCACACGAGCTATGCGTTGCGAGGCTTGTTCACTACCATCTGCAACAATAACCACGCCTGCGTGCTGGCTAAAGCCCATACCCACTCCGCCGCCATGGTGCAGCGACACCCACGTTGCGCCACCCGCAGTATTAAGCAAAGCATTAAGTAACGGCCAATCAGAAACGGCGTCTGAGCCATCTTGCATACTTTCGGTTTCACGGTTGGGGCTTGCTACAGAGCCAGAGTCGAGATGATCGCGACCAATTACAACCGGCGCTTTAAGCTCGCCATTTTTAACCATGTCGTTAAAGGCCAGTGCAAGGCGGGCTCGGTTTTTTAAACCAACCCAGCATATACGCGCAGGCAAACCCTGAAATTGAATGCGCTCACGCGCCATATCAAGCCAGTTATGTAAGTGGGTATCTTCTGGGATAAGCTCTTTCACTTTTGCATCGGTTTTATAAATGTCTTCGGGGTCGCCCGAAAGCGCAACCCATCTAAATGGGCCAATTCCTTCACAAAATAACGGACGGATATAAGCAGGCACAAAGCCCGGAAAATCAAATGCGTTGGTAACGCCTTCTTCAAATGCCATTTGGCGAATGTTATTGCCATAGTCGGTAGTGGCAGCACCAGCTTTTTGAAGTGCTAGCATGGCGTTTACTTGCACTGCCATAGATTGCTTGGCGGCTTTAACCACTGCCTGTGGGTTTTGTTCACGCATTTTTGCTGCGTGTTGCATGCTCCAACCTTGCGGTAGGTAGCCGTTGAGTGGGTCGTGCGCTGAGGTTTGGTCGGTCACTATATCAGGGGTAATATTACTGTTTGCCAGTGCAGTAAAAATATCGGCAGCATTACCTAATAAGCCTACCGATAATGCCTTGCCTTTAATGCAAGCATCGGTAACTAGCTCAAGCGCGTGCTCAAGTGTCGTGGCTTTTACATCAACGTAGCCGGTTTTAATTCGAAAATCGATACGGGTTTCGTCGCATTCCACAACTAATGCGCTAAAACCTGCCATCGTCGCGGCGAGTGGTTGCGCACCTCCCATACCGCCAAGGCCTGCTGTTAAAACCCATTTACCTTTTGCATTACCGCCAAAGTGTTGTTTTGCCATTGCTACAAAGGTTTCGTAAGTGCCTTGCACTATGCCTTGTGAGCCAATATAAATCCAAGAGCCCGCGGTCATTTGCCCATACATCATTAAGCCTTTTTTATCGAGCTCATTAAAGTGCTCCCAATTTGCCCAATGTGGCACCAGGTTAGAATTAGCAATGAGAACGCGCGGCGCGTTTTCGTGGGTTTTAAATACGCCCACGGGCTTACCCGATTGCACAAGCAGGGTTTCGTCGTTTTCGAGCCTATCAAGGGTTTCAATTATTTTATCAAAGCTTGGCCAGTCTCTTGCCGCACGGCCAATACCGCCATATACCACTAACGCGTGAGGGTGCTCTGCCACATCAGGGTCTAAATTGTTCATTAACATGCGTTTAGCGGCTTCTGTTTGCCAACTTTTAGCGCTAATTTTATCACCATGAGGCGCGCGGGTTTCTCGGTGTGTGTCGAGCCGGTTGTTCATGAATTTCTCCTGTTGTATATACAAGGTGGTCAGCTACAATAAAACGCCCTTGAGCGTTACGTTGTTATTATTTTTTAAATGTTAAGTGCCCGCCCAAACGGTATTTACTGCCCGGTGATACTAGGCGAGCAAAGCTCACTATGCCTTTTGTAGACCAAGTACGACGAATAACCTGTAAGCAGGGTTCTTCGTTATACAGGTTAAGCCATTGGCACATTTGCGAGTTGGGCATAACCGCTTCCACTGTGTGGCGCGCTTGTGTGAGCGGCGCTACGCTCGATAAGTATTCATGCGGGGTGAGGGCGCTAAAGTCTTGTTGTAAATAACCTGCGGCTAAAGCTGGGTTTACAAATCGCTCTTCAACTTGCAGTGGTTTGTCGTTCTCATTGTGTACAAGCACACTGCGATACACCACGCTATCTACTTCAACGCCAAGCGCAATGGCTATGGGTGCTACCGCATTGATTGATTCAAGCACCTGCACACTACAGCTGTATTGCCCGTTACGTTCTTTTACTTCATCGGCTATGTTTTTAATTTCAAGTAGTGACGACTGCGATTTAAAACTGGCTACAAACGTACCTAACCCTTGGCTGCGCGTTAAAATACCGGCATCTGTTAATTCGCTCAGTGCACGTCGTGCGGTCATACGGCTTACAGAAAATTGGCTGCTAAGCTCGTTTTCTGAGGGGACACGTTGGTTTTCTTGCCATGCGCCATTTTTTATTTTATCGACAATAAATTGTTTAATTTGTGCAAATTTAGGTGTGGTCATTACTATTATTAGCTGTACTTAAAATAAACTATTTAATAAAGATGGCATAATTACCTTGTATATACAAGGTGTATTGTTAGACTGTATTTTAAGCACGTTAGGGAGCTAAGTATGCAAAATAAAACAACGGGTTACGCCTTGGAAGATCTCGACTTATTATTGACTGATGCCAACATAGCAACCATGGATAGCACAATTGATGCACCTTATGGGGCTATAGAAAATGCGGCACTGGCGATTAAAAACGGCGAAATTGTATGGTTAGGTGAGCAATCAAAGTTACCCAGTTTTGATGCCTTTGCTACCCCTACATTAAGTATTAAAGGGCAATGGTTAACACCTGGGCTTATTGATTGCCATACACATTTAATATTTGCAGGCTCCCGAGCTGAGGAATTTGAGCAGCGCTTACAAGGTGTAAGCTATGAACAAATAGCTGCACAAGGTGGCGGTATAGCCAGTACCGTTAAGGCCACTCGCGCGGCAGATCATGAGCAGTTATTTGTTGATGCAAAAGATCGCTTAAACACTTTACTTGCCGAGGGCGTAACGACTGCTGAGATAAAGTCGGGATACGGGCTTGATGTTGAAAACGAAATAAAAATTTTAGAAGTGGCGCGTTTGCTTAATGAGCATCATCCTATTGATATTAAAACCACGTTTTTAGGTGCACATGCGCTACCCCCTGAATACAAAGGCCGTGCAGATGAATACATTGATTTAGTATGTACGCAGATGCTTGAGCAGGTAGTGGCTAATAACCTTGCCGATGCTGTGGATGTATTTTGTGAAAATGTAGGCTTTAGTCTTGCACAAACAAAACAAGTGTTTGATGCAGCTACAAAACATAACTTGCCGGTAAAATGCCATGCTGAGCAGCTTTCTAATCAGCAGGGCGCACAGCTGGTGGCTGAGTATAAAGGCCTTTCAGCTGATCATATTGAGTACCTTGATGAAAACGGCGTAAAAGCCATGGCAGAGGCTGGCACTGTGGCTGTTTTATTACCTGGGGCTTTTTATTTTTTACGAGAAACACAGCTTCCTCCTATCGATTTGCTGCAAAAATACAATGTGCCTATTGCTATTGCCAGTGACTTTAACCCAGGAACCTCGCCTTTATGTTCTGTGCAATTAATGATGAACATGGCATGTACTTTATTTAGGCTCACCCCTGAGCAGGCCCTTGCGGGAGTAACCCGCAATGCAGCGCAGGCACTAGGTTTAAAAGACAGAGGCGTGCTAAAGGTTGGTGCAAGGGCTGATATTGCGCACTGGCAAATAGGTCACCCTGCACAATTAAGTTACCAATTTGGCGTAAATAAACTGTTAAATCTATGGATTTTGGGTAGAATTAATTAGTTTGTATTATTTTTGTCCATATTTAACATGCTTTTATTAAATTTTATTGCTAATGGAGTGGCGTAAGCTTGAGTATTTTGACTGACAGTAACTTTCCAATATTTTTTAGCGGCGCGCTGTTAATGGCGATGGTCGCTACGTTATTTGCGGTTAAAAATACCAGTATTAAATTTAGTTACTTATGTACAGGCGCTGTCGGTTTAGCCATTTTAAGTAGCGGGGCTGCTTGGTTAGCAATATTGCTCGCTTTTGGTTTTTGCTTTCATTTATGGCAAGCGTTTGAGCGTAATAGTTGGAGCATGATTATCACAAGCGCCGTTTCAGGGTTGCTATTTGTGGTGTTGTTTTCAGCGCATTTACTCATGGACGTGCCCCTATTTTGGGTGGTGGTGGCTATTATTCTGCTAGCGGTTGTAGGGCTAATGAGCGAGGAAGAAGAGCCTAAAGTTGAAGATTCGCATAACATTAATGAGCCTGAGCCGTACCAAGATGACTCTCCTCTTGCTGCATTTGCAGATAAACAGCAGTTACGCCAGGGCTATTACAGCTGGTGTAAAGAAAAACAGCTAGAAGCAGCACTGGTGATTATTCGTCTAGAAGGGTTTGAGCAAGTTAATCAGCACATAGGCAGAGATTTTGGGGATTTGCTTTTGGCACAATCAGCCAACAGAATAAAAGACTTACTAAATAACGACAATGTGATTGATTTAGGTAGCCAAGAAAAATTGGCGCATTTAGGCGGTCTTAACTTTGCCTTTATTTGCAGCTTAGCTGTGCACAAACATAGCCATGAGCACATCATTGAGCAAATTATTGGCGCAACACTTAAACCGTTTAACGTCGCTAATTGTACCGTAGAGGTAAAAGCAAGGGCGAGTTACGTTAATTGCGATGAGCAAGACGCTAACTTTGATAACTTAGTATCGTGTGCATACTTAGCCCTTGATAGTCAGCCTAAAAAAGCAGTGGTTGTGTACCATCAACAAATGATGGTTGAGCAACTTGAGCAGCAAGCCCGTTTAAAAGAGCTGGCTAATATTGATTTTGTAAGCGAGCTTGAGCTTTATTTTCAGCCTATTATCCGCAATGACGACGGCCAAATTGAGTTTTTAGAGCTTCTGTTGCGTTGGCAGCACCCTCAACAAGGTATTTTATCTGCCCACCGATTTATTGATGATATTCATATTGCGGGTTTAGCTTACCCACTGGCTAAATTTGTTATAGAGCGAGCTGCAGAGCTTGCCATGGCGTTGCGTATAGAGGGAATTGCTATACCGCTGAGCATTAACTTATTTGGCCCCGAAATGCTGAACGAAGAGTTTGTTGAGTTTGTAGATAGTGTGGTGGGTGAGCACAACTTACAGCACGGAGATTTAATTGTTGAATGCCCGCTGCATATATTCACAGATTTAGATAATAAGGGTCGTGCGATGATTGCCCGATTAAATAATATAGGTTTAAAAATATGCGTTGATGGGCTAGGCGATAACCCCATTGTTCTTTCTAAGCTGCCAAATCTAGCTGTTGAATACATTAAGGTGGCGCCATCGCTTACTGCAGATTTTAGCAATCAAAATAATATTCGCAGCCTAGTAGGCGGTATGGTTGAAATGCATAACCAACAAAATACCAAGGTTATTTTTGAGGGCGTTGAAACCTTAGACCAATTAAAGTTTGTAAAAAGTTTAAAAGCGCACGCAGCACAAGGTTATTATTTTGGCCACCCGTTAAGCAGCATTGGCTTAATGAGTTGGCTAAAGCAGTGGCAGGCTCACCAAACTCAATAAGTTTTCCAAGCTGCAATAATTATTTTGTAAGGAAAATTCTGCAATTCGCTGCGATAAGATTACTCACTTATGAGCGTATAGCGTGCAAAAGTGAGTTATACACCTGCCAATAGTAAGCTCAATTAACTCACCATTATTAGCTAAGCCAGTAAGGCAATTTGGCGGCCTTAAAAAATGCAGCGATTAATTAAGCTAATTACAATTAACGCGTTTTTGCATGTAAGTAGGCATTAACTAATGCACTAATAATTTGCCCACAGCTTTGCATACCTGCTGTTAACCCAGCAGGGTGATTTAGCGGTGCAGCTTCACACAAATGTAGGTAGCGGGCAGTGCTGTGTTTTGCTGTTAAATAAACATAATGCTCAGCATCACTAACGCTAAAGCCGCAGCATGTATACGCGCTGGCCGGTAAAAATGAAATACTGTCTAAGTCGAGTTCAATACCAAGTGGCGCATTATTAAACGCTGCTAAGGCGTGCTGTACGGCATCGGTTAGTGATATTTCTCGGCGTACATTAATAGCTTGATAGCTGTGAAAACTACATTGATTTTGCGCGATTAAGTCAAAAATGGCTTGGTTATTTTTTTGCTCATGCAGGCCAATAATATGATATTGCTGCAATGCATTTTTCTTCAAGGCATAGCTAAAGCCATTGCCGCTGTGGCGACCTTCGCAAGGCCGTAAATCTGCATGGGGATCAAAATTTATAGCGTTAACTGAAGCCCCACTATGTTTGCTTAAAGCACTGAGTATGCCAAAGCTATTATTGTGCCCACCGCCGATAATAATAGGCTCAAGGCCCGCATTAAATATAAGCGTTAATACCGCCTCTACACGCTCATCTATTGTTGCGCATAGTTTGCGTAGTTGAGCCAGCTCTTCAGCATGTTGGTTATTTAAGCCTTGCGCTTGCGCCATTACATCATCAACGTCAATTTCGCCTAACAGCAATACCTGCTGGGTCGCGTTAAACTGGTTAACTGGTTGGTTCAAAAAGTATTGTAAAAAAGCGGGCCAAGCTTGATGAGAGCCGCCATTGCCTAAATTAGCGCGAGGGCCTATATCTTCACATATACCAATTAATACGTAGCGAATACCAAATTGCGCTGCATCATTAAGGGCTTGTTGTACATTTACATGGGTGTCTAATAGGGCAACAGACTGCCAGGTTTTTGTTTCGTTAACGCGTGTGGAGCAGTAGGGTTTAACGGCGTTTTCATCATACACTTTTAAGGTAGGGTGCACTGTGTTGAATCCGTATTGAGCAGCAAAAATTATTCTGATGGCGTAAGCAGTGCTCTATTGAGCACTGCTTGTTACTTTATTCTTCGATAACTTCTAGTTCAAGTTCTTCTGCTGATAATACAATGCCAGTACTATCTGCATAGATAAAATCGTCATCAAAAAACGACACACCGGCAAAGTTAACGCCAATGCCATCTTCACCAGCGCCTTCGCTGTCGGCGGCAACAGGAATTGAAGCAATCGCTTGAATACCTAAATCAATTTCTTCTAACTCGTCTACATGACGCACAGCACCAAATACAATAATGCCGTTCCAGTTGTTATCAAGCGCAAGCTCTGCAAGTTCAATGTCTATAAGGGCGCGTCGTGTTGAGCCACCACCATCGATAAGTAGTACTTGATCAGTACCGTCTTGTGAGAGTATTTCACGGATCAGTTCATTATTTTCAAAACATTTAACCGTTTTAATTCGGCCGCCAAACGTGTGTCGACCACCAAAGTTGATGAACATCGGTTCAAGCACGTCAACCACATCGGCAAAAAAGTCACATAAGTCAGAAGTGCTGTAATCCATTATTTTATCCTCAAAGGGTACATAAGTTACCCTCAGTATACCCTCCTTATATGCAATAACAACGACTTAATAGCAGTAAATTTATTCAAAAAATGCCGAAATTAGAAATGGCAACAATAGTGTCTTAAAAGCGTCACTCAATTGTTATTTTCTGCCACTAAGCTTTAACTATGGTTAGATATTGTGCAGCTAAGGGTAAATAATGAACGACAATAACGTGCTTAAAAAAATGGCTCAAATGGATGAACAACTCTTTTTAACTCTGTTTAATTATAATTCACCCAAATGGCTGAAAACGGCTGCACTTGGTTTATCTAAAAGTGGTAATGGTGGTTTATATTTACTTATGTGTGGCGCTGTTTGGTGGCTAAGTACCAATGAGCAGCATCAGTTATTGCCAATATCGGTGTTACTGGGGTTTGCAATTGAAAGGCCTATTTATTTTTTAGCAAAACGTAGCTTTGGCCGAATCCGCCCCTGTGATTGCTTAGTCAGTAATGCGTATATTGTGCCTAGTGACAAATTTAGTTTGCCTTCGGGACACAGTGCAGCAGCATTTTTAGTTGCGGTAATATTGAGTCACTTTTTTGCAGAGTATGCGTGGCTTTGGTTTAGTTGGGCATCGGGGGTGGCGGTTTCTCGCGTAGTATTAGGCGTACATTTTCCGGCAGATATAATAATAGGCGCCGTTATTGGCAGTTCATGTGGTTTATTTGCGCTAGCTTTGGTGGTGCCTGTATGAAGATATTATACGGCATACAAGGCACAGGTAATGGCCACATTACGCGCGCCCGTGTTATGGCAAGTTGTTTTAAAGAGTTAGGTATAGATGTAGATTACGTTTTTTCAGGGCGCCCTGAAAAAGACTACTTTGATATGCAGGAATTTGCTGATTACAAAACGTTTCGTGGGTTATCGTTTAGCACTAAAAATGGCCAAGTAAAAAGCTATCAAACATTAAAAAATGCCCGGGTGTGTAAGTTAGTTAACGATATAAAATCATTTAATGTAAAAAAATACGATTTTGTCTTAAATGACTTTGAGCCTATTTCAGCTTGGGCTGCAAAGCGCGCAGGCGTGCCTGTAGTCGGTATTAGTCACCAGGCGGCTTTTTTATCTAATAGCGTGCCTATGTTTGGCCGTGGTTTATTTAGAAAATCTCTCATTAAGCACTACGCGCCAGCAAGCACCTATTTAGGCGTACATTGGCAGCCCTTTGCAGATAATATTATACCGCCCTTTATTGCAAACCATGACCATGGCAATCCTGTCGCCGTTATGAATAAAGTGCTGGTGTATTTACCCTTTGAGAACCTCGACAACATTATTGATTATTTAAAGGACTTCCCAGAAAAAGAGTTTTACTGTTACCACCCGCATGCGCAGGATAAATCCCTTGGGCATATTCATTTGCGCACTCCTTCACGAGCGGGGTTTTTAAACGACTTAGCAAATACCAGTGGCGTAATTGGTAATGCAGGCTTTGAGCTGGCAAGTGAGGCCTTAAAGCTTGGGAAAAAATTATTACTTAAACCTCTTGATGGTCAGTTTGAACAAGATGCAAATGCACAAACATTGCGGGCGATGAAAATGGCCCATGTAATGAATTATTTAAACCCGCAAGCGCTGGATGATTGGAATAGTGCCCCGCAAAACAAACAAATTAATTTTCCCAGTGATCCTGCCCCTTTGGTTAAATGGCTACTTAATAAACAGTGGCATGACACTCACTCATTGCATAAAGATTTATGGGGTAATGTTAATCTAAAAGCATGAGTTATATGTATAAAAAGTTAATAAAAAGTTCAATATAAAGCGCCAGAACGTACTACACTATTAGTGCATATTAAATATAGGTGTTTTCAATGAATTTTTTACAAAACTTAACCATTAAAAGGCGTTTGCAACTTAATGCAGTGGTAGTCGGTCTGGCAATGGTCATTTTGTTGTGTGTGATAATTTATGAGTCACGCGTAACTCTCAATCTGAATAAAACAATTCAGCTTGCAGAAGAGCTCAACGTACATGCACTAGAGCTTAGAAAGCATGAAAAAAACTTTCTTTTTTACAAGCAGCAGGAAGCACTTACATCATTTGATAAGGATTTTAAACAGCTAAGCACTAAAATCAAAAAGCTGCAGGAGGTAATGCAACAGCAGGGCATTACCACAGCGCAAATTGAGCATTTTCATACGCTTATTACTAACTACAATAACAATTTTTCAGAGGTTGTTAGGTTACAGCAACAGATAGGCTTAAACCCTAAAGATGGGTTATATGGCAAGCTCAGAAATGCAGTGCACGAAGTTGAGGTGCTATTAAAAGAGCAAGATAACTTTGAGCTTTTATCAGCAATGCTACAGCTGCGCCGCGCTGAGAAAGATTTTATGCTGCGCTTTGATGCAAAATACTTAACTCGCTTTAACGAACTTATTAGTACGTTTAAACAAAAAATTACCCAAGCTGATTTGCAAAGTAGTTATAAGTCGCAAATAAGCCCTTTAATAGATACGTATCAGAGCGCTTTTCAAAATCTTGTAAAGGCACAAACGCAATTAGGGCTAGATTTAGACTCAGGTGCACTGGGGGTTATGCGTATTAACGCAGAAAAAAGCAATCAGGTTGTTGGTCAAATTGTTGAGTCAACTAAGCTGGTAGTCGAGAAAAGCGTTGACCAAGCGCAGTTTATTGCCATCGTTGTATTTGTTATTTCGGGCATTATAGTGTTGGCGCTGGTGTACTTTACTAGCCACTCGATTATTGTGCCTATTGAGCGGGTATATCACACCATAAACGACATACGCCGTAATAACGACTTAAGCGTAATGATAGAGCAAACAGGTAATGATGAAGTTACCATTATGACCTCGGACTTTAATAGTTTAATAGGCGATTTTAAAAGCCTCATAAACGAAGTGAATACCGCGCTTAATACGTTAAATGTGGCAACAGAGCACTTATCTGAAAGTACCTCTGCAACAAGTTCAGGCATGCAAGAGCAGTTACACGAAGCGGATATGGTTGCCACTGCGGCTACGCAAATGCAGGCAACGATTCAAGATATTTCTCATAATACCGAAGCTGCCGCTAAAAAAGCAGAGTCAACCAATCTAAGCGCGCAGCAAGGGCGTAATGAAGTAGACTCTACGGTTAAGCACATACGCGATTTATCTTCGTCGTTAGGTAACGCATCAAGTGTGGTATCGCAACTTGAAAAAGACGGTGAAACCATAGGCTCTGTGCTCGATGTAATCAGAGGCATTGCAGAGCAAACCAATTTACTCGCATTGAATGCCGCGATAGAAGCCGCTCGTGCTGGTGAGCAAGGGCGAGGGTTTGCTGTTGTGGCGGATGAAGTACGCTCGCTTGCGCAACGTACACAAGAGTCTACCAGTGAAATTGAAGGCATTATTAATACGCTTCAGCAGCGCACGCAAGAGGTAGTAAGTATTATGCATCAATGTCGCTCGCAAGGTGATGAAAGTGCTTCACAAGCGATTAAAGCGGGTGATTTACTGGGTGCTATTACCGAAGATGTGCAAACCATAATGGAAATGAGCACTCAAATTGCCGTTGCTATTGATGAGCAAAGTCAGGTGGCATCAGAGGTGAACAAAAATGTAGTACGCATTAGAGACATTGCCCAAGATGCCTCTGAGCATGCAGTTAATAATGCGCAAACCAGTGAAGAAGTCTCTGAACAAGCGCGCGTATTATTTGCGGCTATTGATAAGTTTAAAGTGTAATACAGTGTAGCGTTTAAAAAGCCAATAAGGTTTAGGGAACAAACTTTATTGGTACGCTATCTTTGTTTTGTTCGTGCTCGGCAAGACGCGCTTGGTATTTATCCCACAAGGTTTTGTGCTGCGCTTGTAGTGTTTCAAAGTAGCTCCAGCTAAATAGCCCGCTGTTATGACCATCATCAAAGTCTAATCTCAGTGCGTAATGCCCCACCGGTACAATCTTTTTTATACCAACATGTTGTTTATTAAGTACCAGCTTCATTGGCTCTGCACCATGCCCTTGCACTTCGGCCGAGGGAGAGTGAACGCGTAAAAACTCGCAGCTAAATACAGCCATACTGTCATCATCAAAGTAAACATCTAGGTTTTTACTCACGCTATGATAATGCACTTTTGTTACGTGTTTCATTTTATATGTCCCATTAAAAAGCCCCCAATATGGAGGCTTTTAGTATAGTATTTTTGCCTACCTTATAAAATAAAGCGGCTTAAATCTTCATCTTCAACTAATGCGCCTAAATGTTTTTCTACATAAGCGGCATCAATAGTAAGGGTAGAGCCTGCTTGTTCAGATGCATCGTATGAAATTTCTTCCATTAGCTTTTCCATTACCGTATGTAAGCGACGAGCACCAATGTTTTCGGTTTTCTCGTTTACCTGCCAAGCGGCTTTAGCAATGCGCTCTATTGCATCATCGTTAAACTCAACATTTACTTGCTCAGTTTTAAGCAATTCACGTTGCTGCTCAGTAAGGGAAGCATGTGGCTCGGTAAGAATTCGTTTAAAGTCATTAGCACTTAGTGCTTCAAGCTCTACACGAATAGGTAAACGACCTTGTAGCTCAGGGATCATGTCTGATGGTTTAGCCATTTGGAACGCACCCGATGCAATAAATAGCATGTGGTCGGTTTTCACCATACCGTGCTTAGTATTAACGGTTGAGCCTTCAATTAGTGGAAGTAGGTCGCGTTGTACACCTTCACGGCTAACATCTGGGCCTGACGAATCGCCACGCTTACAAATTTTGTCTATTTCATCAATAAACACAATGCCGTTTTGCTCTACTGCAAAAATAGCCTGCTCTTTTAGCTCTTCAGGGTTAACTAATTTAGCGGCTTCTTCTTCAGTTAATAACTTAAAGGCTTCTTTAATTTTTAACTTACGCTTAGTACGTTTGTCGCCACCCATGTTTTGGAACATGCTTTGCAGCTGGTTGGTCATATCTTCCATACCAGGAGGCGCCATAATCTCTACATTCGGCTGTGCTTGCGCTAGATCTATTTCTATTTCTTTATCATCAAGCTGACCTTCGCGTAATTTTTTACGGAATGTTTGACGAGTAGATGAGTTGTCATCGCGCTGTGTTTCACCGTATTGATCTTTAGCCGGTGGTAAAAGTGCATCTAAAATACGCTCTTCTGCTGCTTCTTCTGCGCGGTGTTTAAACTTTTTAGTTTGTTGTTCGCGGGTCATTTTAATGGATACATCAACTAAATCGCGAATGATAGTCTCTACTTCTTTACCAACATAACCCACTTCAGTAAATTTAGTCGCCTCTACTTTAATAAAAGGCGCATTAGCGAGCTTAGCTAAACGGCGGGCAATTTCAGTTTTACCGACACCGGTTGGGCCAATCATTAAAATGTTTTTAGGGGTTACTTCGCTGCGTAAGTCATCGTTTAGTTGCATACGGCGCCAGCGATTACGCAGGGCAATAGCCACGGCTTTTTTAGCATTAGCTTGACCAATAATATGCTGATCTAACTCGTGTACAATTTCTCTTGGGGTCATAGCAGACATAATGGGTCCTATTATAATTCTTCGATTGTTTGGAAGTTGTTGGTAAATACACAGATGTTGCCAGCAATGGTCAGGCTTTTTTCTACGATATCGCGAGCGCTTAAATCGGTGTTTTCTAATAGGGCAGTGGCTGCTGATTGAGCAAAGTTACCACCGCTACCAATGGCAATTAAGTCGTTTTCTGGCTGCACTACATCACCATTACCGGTGATAATTAGTGAAGCAGTTTCATCTGCAACCGCAAGGAGTGCCTCAAGCTTGCGTAAAGCTCTGTCGCTACGCCAGTCTTTGGCCATTTCTACAGCGGCTTTAGTGAGGTTACCTTGGTGCATTTCTAGTTTGCTTTCAAAGCGTTCGAAAAGGGTAAAGGCATCAGCAGTACCGCCGGCAAAACCAGCAATTACTTTGCCATTATAAAGGCGTCGAACTTTACGGGCATTGCCCTTCATTACGGTATTACCAAGTGAAACTTGGCCGTCGCCACCAATTACTACTTTATTGTCGCGGCGTACACTTACGATAGTGGTCATGTTATTCCTCATCATCAAGCTGCGGGGGCAGCTTGTAAAAAACGATTATGATGAGGTTATATGGGTGAATGGACTAATTTCAAGTCCAGCCCCAAATTCCGCAGCTAACAACATGCACTCGCTTGAGTTTATTTTTGTCGCTTTCGGCTTGGCGCTTTGTTTTATAAGGGCCTAAACGCACTTTATACCAAACACCATTAGTACCTGTGGTCTTTTTAATTTCAGAAATTAAGCCCGCAAAGGCAATTTTAGCTTTGAGGGTTTCGGCTTGTGCGTGTGTTCTAAACGACCCACACTGCATAACATAGGGGCCTTTTTGCTCAATTTCTCTTACTTCAACTTGGATCTCGTGCTCTTTAATTTCTTCAATGAACTTAGGGGCGCGAGGTTTAGCTATTTCTACTTTTTCAGCTGTTTTAGGGTGCGCCTGCTGCTCAACAAGCTCAGGGTCGGCGTTATTTTTAATAAACCATAAGCCGTAAGCAAAGCCGCCTACAAGCAAAACAGTAATAACAACTAAAAGTATAGGAAATGGTTTTTTAGCAGGGGCTTGCTTGGTGTTTTTTCTACCCGCTGGTTTTTTATTAATATAATCGTGCTGTGCCATTTGGCTTTAACCTAAATCATGTCTATAGGGTCAACATCAAGGCTCCAGCGCACTTTTTGTGCAAGTTTGCTGATGCTTAAATAATCGACCATTTGCGCAAGATACTGATGCAATACTTTGCGGTCTTGCGCTTGAATATGCAATTGAAACCGGTACATACCCGCCACTCTTTCTAGTGGGGCAGGAATTGGACCGAGCAATTGTATACCAGATACACCGTTAACAGGAACCAAATCCGTCAAAAAATCGACAACGAGCTTAATACTGTGCCCTTGTGCTCTAACTATAGCCATATTGGTAATGGGTGGAAGGTCGGCATCATCACGCTCACTTAAAGCAAAACGGGCAAAATCTTGGTAGCCATTATTTACTAAGTCTTGCAATAAAGGGTGTTCAGGAAAGTGGGTTTGCAGTAATACTTGGCCTGGCTCACCAGAGCGACCCGCGCGCCCAGCAACTTGAGTTACCAGCTGGGCTAAATGCTCTGTGGCTCTAAAATCGCACGAGTACAAGCCGCTATCTACATCTAATATAAGCACTAAGCTAACATCGGCAAAATGATGACCTTTAGCCAACATTTGTGTGCCCACTAAAATACGCGCCCCGCCTTGGTTTATCTCCTCTAAGGCTTTTTCTAAGCTCCCTTTACGGCGGGTTGAATCGCGGTCGATGCGGGTTACGGGTGTATCGGGGAATTCACTCGATAAAAATTCTTCAATTTGTTCGGTGCCTTTACCGTTAGGAAAAATTTGTGTGCTACCGCAATCAGGACACTGGTGAGGTACTGGGTGTTGCTCACCACAGTGGTGGCAAATCATTTGGCCAATGGCTTTATGAAAGGTTGCGCTGGTGCTGCAGCGATTGCACTCACTCAGCCAACCGCATTCGTGACAAATTAGCGTAGGAGAAAAGCCACGACGATTTAAAAACACCATAACTTGCTTACCACGGTTTAAATGTTGGCGCATAGTGGCAAGGCTTGCGTGTGCAATACCCGCTTGGTCGGGCTGGCCTTTCATATCGAGCAACATAAACTGATTATCGGTCGCAGTTTGTGCGCGCTCTGTAAGGCTTAAAAGTTGGTATTTGTTGTTTATAGCTTTGTGCAGTGTTTCGAGCGCAGGGGTGGCACTGCCTAAAATAAGCGGTATTTTGTGCTGAAATGCCCGATAAGCTGCTAAATCGCGTGCGTGGTAGCGTAAGGTATCCTGCTGTTTAAATGAAGAGTCATGCTCTTCATCAACCACTATCATTCCTAACTTTAAAAAAGGTAGAAAAATACTCGAACGGGTACCTATTACAATTGCGCAGCTGCCTTTTTCGCAAAAACGCCATGTTTGCAAGCGTTCGTTATCGGTTAGGGCAGAGTGCCATAGCATAATTGGCGTATCGGGAAAGCGACGACGAAATCGGTTAACAGTTTGTGGTGTTAAGCCTATTTCAGGCACCAAAACCAAGGCTTGCTCGCCACGTTTAAGGACTTCTTCTAGGCATTGTAAATACACTTCGGTTTTACCACTGCCTGTTACACCTTCTAATAAAAAGCTCTTAAAGCCAACACTTTGATTTATTGTAGTGCATGCTACGGCTTGCTCTTTATTTAGTACTGGCTTGGTGCCGACTGTGGGCGCAACGCTTTGCCATTGATTATCATGCTCAATGCTTTGGGTTATAAGCTCTTTATCTATTAAGGCATCTATTGTTTTTTTACTAAAGCCGAGCGCTTTTAGCTCGGTTACCGACGACTTACCCGATTGTGCGAGTTGCTTTAATAAATTTAACTGAGTTTTCGCTTTTAACGACGGAACCTTTGCGCCTTTTTCGGTAAGGCTAATCATGTTAATACTGGTTTTATCTGGGTTTTCACCTTGGCGAAGCGCACCGGGCAGTGCAATGTGTATGGTTTCGCCGAGCGGGTAGCAATAATAGCGTGCAGTAAAGCTAAGCAGTTCTAAATGCTGTGATGATAAAATAGGGGTTTGGTCAATAACCTCAGTAACCGCTTTAATTTTGTTCTCTGGCACGTCGGTATGCGTTTTAAGAGCAAGAACAACCGCTACTTTCTTTTGATTGCCAAAGGGTACTAAAACACGCATCCCTGGCATAATAGGCGCCGAGGGCGAGATGAGTTGTTCATCTATTTTATAATCAAAGGTGCGTGGTAACGGAACTTTAATAGCAACTTCAACAAAACGCATAACAACTCATGTGATAAAGGGTAATAGCTTAATGTACTAAAAATAAGGCTAAAAACCTACATACAAATGGATACGGTAGCGCTGGTTGGTTACTTTTTTGGCAAAAAGCGTAATTAAAGCTTGTGCGGGGCAAGCTAGTTGGATAAAATCCGCGGCCTATAAATTTGTTTTAACGACGTATGGTGCCAGACTTCGGGTTTGGAGAGCGATGCGGCCTTAACTAGAGGTTCCTATGAAAGAAGGTATTCACCCTAAGTACGAAGCAATTTCTGCAACATGTTCATGCGGAAACAAATTCGAAACTCGTTCTACTCTTTGTAAAGACATTCACCTAGACGTATGTTCTGCGTGTCACCCGTTTTACACTGGTAAGCAAAAGATTTTAGACACTGGCGGCCGTGTTGATCGCTTCAACAAGCGCTTCGGTGCACTTAGCAGCAAGAAGTAATTATTGCTGTTTAGTAAAAAAAGCACCTTCGGGTGCTTTTTTTGTGCCTAAAATTCATCATTTTTACTAAAAAATCACCGATTGTTGCCGTACTACGTGTGCATAACTATTTCCTGTTCTTATTCTGAATATGCATAAACCTTTGCAGACAAACTCACAATTCTTCTCTATATTTTTTATACGTTAATTTTTAACCAAGCTGCTAAAAGTGCTTATCGTGGCGATATTTGTTTTTAACGGTGATAAACGCGCCATATTGGTGCATTTTACTATTTTACTATTCTGCTATTTTACAAAAATACTGGCAGGGCAAAATGAACCTCAAAAAGCACTTTTTGAATGAATTTTTATTTGTTTAATATTGATAACTTTTAGCGAAGTTGCTGATAAATCACTTAAAATTAACGGATATAGCATATAACAGGATAGACCTGATATTGCTTGGAATTTAAAAATAATAAGAGTATCTTAGCCCCATACTCCCTCTCACTTAACTTAAATTGCAGGATACCATCGCGTTATGTCAGATTTTCGTGAACAAGCATTACACTACCACTCTCACCCCGTTCCAGGCAAAATCAGCATTGAGCTAACAAAACCAGCCGAAACGGTGCAAGATTTAGCATTAGCATACAGCCCTGGTGTTGCAGAGCCTGTGCGCGAAATTGCAGCAGACCCAGCCAATGCATATAAATATACCGGTAAAGGTAATATGGTTGCGGTGATCAGTAATGGTACGGCAATTTTAGGTTTGGGTAATTTAGGGCCATTAGCCTCTAAACCTGTTATGGAAGGTAAAGCGCTTTTATTTAAACGTTTTGCTGGCCTAGATTCTATTGATATTGAAGTTAAGCATCGCACCACCGAAGACTTTATAAATACAGTGGCTAATATTGCCGATACGTTTGGTGGTATTAACTTAGAAGATATTAAAGCGCCAGAGTGTTTTGAAATTGAAAAAGCACTTATTGAGCGTTGCAGTATTCCGGTTTTTCATGATGACCAACACGGTACCGCTATTGTAACTGCGGCAGGTATGCTTAACGCCTTAGAAGTGCAGGGCAAATCAATAGAAGATGCCATTATTGTATGTTTAGGTGCAGGCGCTGCAGCGGTTGCTTGTATGGAGCTGTTAATTAAGTGTGGTGCACTGCGCGAACATATTTATATGTTAGACCGCAAAGGGGTTATTCATACTCGCCGCGATGACTTAAACGAATACAAACAGCTTTTTGCTAACAATACAGATAAACGTACTCTACAAGATGTAATTGCTGATGCTGATGTGTTTGTAGGTGTATCGGGTCCTAACTTGCTTGCACCTGAAGATCTAAAACTAATGGCCGATAAGCCAGTGGTGTTTGCATGTTCAAACCCAGATCCTGAAATTGCACCTGAGCTTGCGCACAGTGCACGTAAAGACTTAATTATGGCAACAGGGCGTTCTGACTTCCCTAACCAAGTTAATAATGTTTTATGTTTCCCGTTTATTTTCCGTGGTGCACTTGATGTACGTGCAAGCGCAATTAACGATGAAATGAAAATAGCCGCTGTTGAAGCTATTCGTAGTATTGCTAAAGAGCCAGTGCCTGAGCAAGTATTAAAAGCAGCGGGTGTAGAAAAGCTCGAATTTGGTGCAGACTACATTATTCCTAAACCGATGGACCCGCGTTTATTACCACGTATAGCCAAGGCGGTTGCTATTGCTGCTGTTGAATCGGGCGTGGCACAAATTGACTTACCGGAAAATTATATGGCGTAATATATAGCGCTTAAACAAAAAAACCTCAGCATGCTGAGGTTTTTTTGTTTAAAAAGACGTTTTATTCTTCGTCTAAAATAGGCACTTCTAAACCCATTTCTTGCATTATTTTTTTAACTTCTTCAGGTACTTTTTCTGCGTTATCTTTACGTAGGTCATCATCATTAGGTAATGGCTGGCCTGTAAAGGCATGCAAAAACGCTTCGCATAGTAACTCGCTATTTGTTGCATGACGCAGGTTGTTTATTTGACGACGTGTACGCTCATCAGTTAATACTTTTAATACATTTAGCGGGATCGAAACGGTGATCTTTTTAACTTGCTCTGATTTTTTCCCGTGTTCTGCGTATGGGTGAATATACTCACCATTCCATTTAGCCATAAGATGTATCGTTGCCTCAGATTATTAATTTCTCACACGGCGTAAAAAGCGTGTAAATATGCGTGAAATTCTATCGTTTTAAAAAAGATAGTCAAATAATAGATAGCAATCTATCTTAATAAGCTGGCTGTAATAGTAAATACAGCCTCATTGAAGCTTTACACACCTGTTATTTTTAGCCATCTAGAGCTTTAAAAGCTTTGACTTATTATAATGGATAACTTACTCTTTTAGACGTCTAAACATCCAAATTAATCAGGTGACGAATATGAGCGAAAAAAACAAAGCAACCATTGCTGTACGAAATGGGGTTGATGCCGATAAACATCATGGCGCCGTTGTACCGCCAATTTATTTATCGACGACTTATTCGTTTGCCGATTTTGATACTAAGCGCGCATACGACTATGGACGCAGTGGTAATCCTAATCGCGATATTTTAGCTGACACTCTAGCAGAGCTTGAAGGTGGCGCACGCGGAATTATTACTGCTACGGGCATGGCAGCAGTGCACTTAGCCACACAGTTATTAAATAACGATGATACATTGGTTATTCCTCACGATTGTTATGGCGGCAGCTACCGTTTATTTAAGTCGTTAGAAAAGCGCGGCTTGCTTAAACTTAAAGTGCTTGATTTAACTAAACCAGAAAGCCTAGAACAAATTTTAACCATTAAACCTAAATTAATTTGGATAGAAACACCAAGTAACCCTGTGCTGCGCCTAACGGATATTAAAGCCGTGACGGATATAGCAAAACAGTGCGGTGCATTAGTGGCCGCCGATAACACCTTTTTATCACCGGCATTACAAAACCCAATTAAGTTTGGCGTAGATATTGTTGTGCACTCAACCACTAAATATATAAACGGCCATTCTGATGTTGTAGGCGGTGCAGTTGTTGCTGCTACACAAGAGCTTGGTGATGAGCTTGCTTGGTGGGCCAATAACATTGGTATTACCGGCGCACCATTTGATAGCTATTTAACGTTACGTGGTTTACGTACTTTAAATGTGCGTTTAAAACAGCACCAAGAAAATGCCCTGGCAATTGCTAAATACCTAGAAAGCTCTGAGTATGTTAGCCAAGTTTACTACCCAGGCCTTGAATCGCATCCTCAACATGCACTTGCTAAAGCCCAACAGCTCGGGTTTGGCGGTATGGTTAGTTTTGATATTAAAGGCGATGTGGATGATGCTGCGGCGTTTTTAACAAGCCTTAAAGAATTTAGCTTAGCAGAATCGTTAGGTGGGGTTGAGAGTTTAATTTGTCATCCTGCGACCATGACTCACGCAGGTATGGAAGCTCAAGCACGTTTAGAGGCGGGTGTGGGCGATACGCTAATTCGTATTTCGGTCGGTATTGAAGATGTAGAAGACCTACTGGCTGATTTTGAACGTGTATTTAACCTAGTTAAACCTGGGCAAAATAAAAATGTAGGGCGTGTTGGTAAAGCTGCGGGCAATGCCAATGGTGATGTAAAGCAGCAGGCTGCTCATCCAGCTTTGTGGTGATTGAGTATGGTAAAAAGTGTACATAAATTTGGCGGCTCGAGCTTAAGCTCGGGCGAGCGCTATCAAAGTGTGGCAAAAATAATTATTGGCCACACACAGCCTGGCGATTGCGTGGTTGTATCTGCTGCGGGTAAAACCACCGATACATTGGTTTCGCTGTGGCAAAGTTATCAACAACAAGATAAGCAAGCCGTTGCTGATATTTTGCTGCAATTGAGTAATCACCAAACGGCATTAATTGAAGAGTTATTAAAAGCCGATGCTAAACACACGGCTTTAGCTGTGTTAGCGCAAGAGCTAAGTGATGTAGCGGAGCAAGCCAGCAGGCAGCAGTTGCAAGAGGCGGCCTTACTGGCGCATGGTGAGCTGTGGTCTGCGCGATTATTAGCAGCCTATTTAACGCAATTAAACATTCAAGCGTGTGCTCATGATGCTAGAGCGCTGTTTAGTGTAACAAGCGGGGAGCTTTTGCATGCGCAAAACAAACAGCAATGCAGCCAAGTTATTGATGCAAATAAAATTAACGTAGTAACAGGGTTTATCGCAGCAAGTGCTGATGGTAAAACAGTTACGCTTGGGCGTAATGGCAGTGATTACAGCGCCACCTTATTAGCCAATTATTGCGACGCACAAAATGTATGTATTTGGACTGATACGCCAGGGGTATTTAGTGCCGACCCACGTAAAGTTGAAAAGGCGATTAAGTACAACAAGGTGTGCCGTGAACAAGCTAACTTATTAGCTCGATTGGGTAACCCTGTGTTACATGCTAAAACGCTTTCGCCTTTAAAAAACAGTAATATTAAACTGGCTGTACGTAGTAGTTTTGATGTGCAAACTGCCCCTACCGATATTGTAAAACAAGGCAAAGCTAAGCAAAAACGTTTTATTACTACATTACAAAACGTTGATTTACTGCTCGTTGAAGGCCTTAACGCGGGAGAAGTGGCGCATGTTAGCCAGCTTATTCAGCACAGCCTTCATCATTTTATACACAACGGCGATACATACTTAGTTGTGCCCGCGGGTGCAACGCATCAAGTAGTGAGTTATTTTGCTGGGCGAGCAAATATAAGCGAGTCTAATTTAAATGGCTGCGCGGTGGTTGCGCCTACGCAAGATGTTTATACGCTAAGTACATTAGCGGCTGAGGTTTTAAATCAGCAAAGTATTCACCCTCGTTTTATTCATCAAGATACAGGCTATACATTGCTGTTAACAGATCAGTTAATAGAAAGCGATGTACTTAGTTTATTGCACGAAAAATTAATTAATAAAGGCCAAGAAGTTGCCCTGGTTGTGGCTGGCTTAGGTAATGTAGGCGATGAATTTTTAAGCCAGCTAGATGCTCAATTTAAGCGCTTGTCGGGCGATTATTGTATTAAACTAGTTGGCTTAATTCGCTCGCAACATATGCTATTTAATGCCTCGGGTATTACACTCGGACAGTGGAAAAAACAATGGCAGCATAATGCCGTTGCTTATGAGCAGGCGGATTTATTAAGTGCATTAAACGAACTTGATTACGAGCACAAAGTTGTTGTTGATATAACGGCAAGTGAGCAATTTAGCCAATTATACACTGACTTTGTAGAGCGAGACTGCCATTTAATAAGTGCTAACAAGTACGCAGGCACTGCTGCATCTAATTGGTATAACGCGCTGCGCCAAAGTATTAGCGAGCGTAACTTGCATTGGCGCTACAACACCAGTGTTGGGGCAGGGTTGCCAATTAACTTTGCGTTGGCCGATTTACAAAATAGTGGCGATAAAATTACCCGTATTGAAGGTGTTTTCTCGGGGACACTCTCGTGGCTATGCAGTAAGTACGATGGCAGTGTGGCATTTTCTGACCTTGTTCTTGAAGCGCAAAAAATGGGCTTTACAGAGCCTGATCCTCGCGAGGATTTATCGGGCCGCGATATGCAACGTAAATTGCTGATACTTGCACGCGAGCTTGGCATTGAATTAGATTTAAATGATATAAGCTTACAAGCATTAATGCCTGATGAGTTAGCCCAAGGTTCATGGGATGACTTTTTAGCGAATAAAGATAAGCTAAATGCGTTTATTAAACACCATGCCGATGCGGCAAATGCTCAAGATGCTGTACTTAGGTATACCGGTTTATTGGCATTAGAGCAGGGTAAAGTATCGGCGAAGGTAGGTATAACTTACGCGCCTAAAGGGGACGCCTTAGCTAACTTAACACCAGGCGATAATATCTTTGTTATTAATAGCCAGTGGTACAACGAAAACGCCTTAGTAATACAAGGCCCAGGGGCGGGCAAAGAAGTGACCGCCGCGGGCGTGCACTCTGATTTATATTGGTTAGTTAAAAACTTAAAATAGCGCAGCAAATATTAATAGTAAAACGGCAGCTTGTGTAAGCTGCCGTTTTTGTTTTTAGAATAACTCTTCTTCTGTTTTTGTATCTTCTTCAAAAATATCAGTTGGCTGAGACAGCACATATTTTGTAGGCGCAGTGCCTTTTTCAAAATATTCAAAGCGACTGGTGTAGTCGTTTTTATGACTTAACAAACCAGTTTTTAAATCGATACGAATTGAAACTAGCCCTTCAGGAGGCTCTATTGGCGCCTCTGGTGTGCCCTCAAGCGCCACTTTCATAAAATCAACCCAAGCAGGTTGTGCCGTTTTGGCGCCCGATTCAGCGCCAGAGATTTGGCTGCTATCTAGGTTGTTATTATAGGTGGAGCGTCCTAACGAGTTACCTGGGTTGTCAAAACCAACCCATACAGACGTTACTACATTGCGGTTAAAGCCGCTAAACCAAGTATCAACAGAGTCATTGGTTGTGCCTGTTTTACCCGATAGATCGCGTCTATCTAATGCTTGCGCACGCCAACCTGTCCCGCTCCAGCCTGTTTTATGGGTCCAGCTACCGCCACCCCATACTGCGCTGTGCATTGCTTCAGCAATTAAAAAAGCATTTTGCTTTGAAATAACACGTGGTGCACAACGTGGTTGCGTGGCTGTATCATCTGTTATGTCGGTATCTAGGTTATTGTTGGCAAAGCTATCCACTGCTTGAGAGACGGGGAATAGCTCGTCTTCATCGCAAGCAAGAGCCGGGTTTGCTTTAAATAGTACATTGCCATAAGCATCTTGAATTTCAGATATAAAGTAAGGTTCAATTAAGTGACCGCCATTAGCAAATGCGCTCATGCCGCGAGCAAGCTCTAATGGCGTGATTGATGCACTGCCTAATGCTAACGATTCACTGCGGTTAATATCAGCATCTTTAAAACCAAACTTAAGCAAGTGATCGGCGGTGCGTTGTAACCCTACACCGCGAAGTAAGCGCACAGAAATAACGTTTTTAGATTGCGCAAGTGCACGGCGAATACGTATAGGGCCATTATAAACTGCTGGGCTGTTTTTTGGTCGCCACGCTACACCTAAACTTTTATCCCACTGGTTTATTGGCGCGTCGTTTAAAATAGAGGCCAATGTATAGCCATTTTCGAGCGCAGCAGAATAAATAAAGGGTTTAATATTAGAGCCAACTTGGCGTTTAGCTTGTACCGCTCGGTTGTATTGGCTTTGCTCAAAACTGTAACCGCCTACTATAGCTTTAATACGACCATCTTGTGGGTCGAGTGAAACAAGTGCACTGGCAGCTTCTGGTATTTGGCTTAGTAGGTAACTGTCGTCGTCATTTTTACGCAGCCATATTTGCATGCCAGGGGTAAGAATGTCAGTAGCGGCTTTAGGGGCAAAACTTTGGCGGTAGCGAGTAATGTATTTGCGCGCCCATTTTAAATTATCCCAATCAAGTGTGGTGCGCTGGCCATTTTTTAAAATAACGTCAGCGGTTTTCTCTGCCACATTTAACACCACGCCAGCATGCAAATCAGCTATTTCTTTAACAGGTTTTAGCTTTTCTATAATTTGCTGCTCAGTTAAGGCAGGCTGTGTTTCTGGATCCCACAACACGTCTACAGGCCCACGAAAGCCATGACGCATATCATAGTTATGTAAATTATTAACTAAAGCTGTTTGCGCAGCCTTTTGAACTTTAGACTCCACAGAGGTAAATATTTTAAAGCCAGAGTTATATGCTTTTTCTACACCGTAGCGCTCAACCATCTCAGCACGAACCATCTCAGAGATATAAGGGGCGTAAAGGTCTATCTCGGCACCGTGAAAATAAGCAGTGATAGGCTGGTTAGCCGCATCGTTGTATTGCTGTTGCGTAATATAGTTTTCAGTAAGTAAGCGACCAAGCACTACATTACGACGTGCTTTAGCTCTAATTGGGTTACGAATTGGGTTAAGCGCCGAAGGGGCTTTAGGTAAACCGGCAATCATTGCCATCTGCGCAAGAGTGAGGTCTTTTAGCTCTTTACCATAGTAAACTTGAGCAGCAGCCCCAATACCAAATGCACGATTACCTAGTTCTATTTTATTAAGATACAGCTCAAGAATTTCGTCTTTTGTTAATACACTTTCAATATGTAGAGCTATAAAAATCTCTTTAACTTTACGAATATACGCTTTTTCTCGTGTTAAAAAGAAGTTACGAGCAAGCTGCATAGTAATGGTACTCGCGCCCTGTTTTTTCTCACCTGTTGAAATTAACACAATAGCAGAGCGGACAATACCAATAGGATCTATACCAATATGGTCATAAAAACGGTTGTCTTCTGTTGCTAAAAAAGCATTAATTAAAGGCTGGGGGATTTCGTCTATAGTGACGGGGATGCGGCGTTTTTCACCAAATTGATTAATTAAGAGTCCATCTTTGGTAAAGACTTGCATAGGGGTTTGTAATTGCACGTCTTTTAAAACTTGCACACTGGGGATATCAGGTTTAACGTAATAATAAAGGCTGATTAAAGTGATCAGACCAAATAACGTGCAAATGATAAAAAATTGTAATGTTCGTTTTAATAAAATCACTTATATTTCCCTAAATGGACTCCCAATTGCGAGTTTAGACTGCTAGTATATATTGATTAAAAAATGAATAATATTTTTTACTAAAAAAATTATAACTTGTTTATTATTAAAACAAAGGTCAAGTTGCAAACATGCTAAGTCAACTATTTCAAAAGCCATCCACTGCGATGGTCGGAATTGATATCGGATCGCACTCTATCAAAGCAGTGCTTTTAAGTGAAATTGAAACGGGATTTCGACTAGAAGCACTTGCAATTGAACCTATGCCAAAAGGCGCAATGAGCGAGCGCTCTATTCAGGATATTGAAGCAATTGGTAACATAATTACAAAATTAAAAAGAAAACTACCAAAATCTTTAAAATCAGCGGCAGTGGCTGTATCAGGGCAAACCGTTATCACTAAAGTTATTTTTATGGATGTTTCATTAAGTGACGCTGAATTAGAGTCGCAAATTGAAATAGAAGCTGACAGCTTAATACCTTACCCCCTTGATGAAGTGAGTTTAGATTTTGAAAAGCTCTCTACCAACGAAGCCGACCCGAGTAAAATGAATGTGTTGTTATCTGCTGCGCGTACAGAAAGTGTTGAAGCCCGTGTGGGCGCACTTGAGGCGGCAAACTTAACCGCTAAAGTGGTTGATGTTGAAAGCTATGCGTTAAGTAGAGCAATGGATGTGTATTATCAGCAATTACCAAGTGATGCCTTTAATAAGTGTGTTGCTGTGGTAGATATTGGCGCTGTTTTAATGTTGGTCAGTGTTGTTCAAGCAGGTGAAACAATTTATACCCGTGACCAAGTGTTTGGTGGCGACCAATACACTAACAGCATTGTGTCTTACTATAATAAAGGCTTTGATGAGGCTGAAATAGGCAAAACAACGGGTGACTTACCCCCTAATTATACCTTTGAAGTGCTGGCACCGTTTCAAACATCATTATTGCAACAAGTGCGCCGTGCGGTACAAATGTTTTTGACAACTACAGGTAAAGATCAAGTAGATTATATTGTGCTAACCGGCGGTACATCGATGATTGACGGTTTAGATAGGTTGTTAATTGAAGAGCTAGGTATTCATGCTGTGGTTGCTGAACCATTTGCAAATATGGAAGTTTCGCCAAAAGTAGACAGAAATGTAATGCAGCGAAATAGAACGCAGTTTGCAATTGCTACTGGTTTGGCATTAAGGAGCTTTTCATCATGCCACATATAAATCTATTGCCGTGGCGAGAGCTACAGCGTGAAGAATCAAAAAAGAAATTTATAACAATTTTAGTTGCGGTTGTTATTGGCTGTTTTGCAAGTATGTACTTACTTAGCTCTTTTTACGCGGGTTTAAAAGATGGCCAAAATTTAAAAAATAATTATTTAAGCTCAGAAATCAGCATGCTTGATAAAAAAATCAGTGAAATTAGAAATCTTGATAAGCGAAAAGAAAATTTACAACAACGTATGCGATTAATTGAAGAGCTACAAAGCAGCCGTAATTTAGGTACTCAAATTATGGATGAAGTAGCTAAAATTGTACCTCAAGGCGTGTATTTAACTAAGCTTGAGCGCCGCGGTAGTCAAATACATGTGCTAGGGCGCAGTGAATCAAACAATCGTTTATCTACTATGCTGCGTCAGGTGCAAGGCTCATATTTATTAGAAAGACCTACCATGCAAGGCATTGTGGCAGGCGATCAAACATCACGGTTACTCAGTGATTTTAATATGGAGTTTTACGTAAAACCATTTGATGAAATTGGTGAGGTAAGTGATGAACCTTGATTTAAAAGCCTTAAATGAAATAGATTGGAATGAAATTGAGCTCGACAACATTGGCGAGTGGCCCGTTGCAGTAAAAGCAATTTGTTGCTTATTTATAGCCGGTTTAGTGTTGTTTTTTAGTTACAGCCTATTGGTATCTGATGAAATAGACAGCTATCACAGCGCGGTAGCTAAAGAAGTAGAGCTGCGCAGTACCTACAGAACAAAGTATGCCGTAGCCAGTAAGCTTGATATATACCGCCAGCAAATGGTTGAAATGGAAGATAAGTTTTCACAACTACTAAAGCGATTACCTACCTCAAATGAAACCCCAGGCCTGTTAGACGATTTATCTTATGTAGGTACTACTAGCGGTTTAACATTTTTGAAAATTGGCTGGTTACCTGAAGTCGAAAAAGAGTTTTATACTGAGCTGCCAATTAAAATTGAAGTAATAGGCACTTACCATGAATTTGGTGAATTTGTAGGAAAAGTAGCCCAATTACCACGAATTGTAAGTTTACACGACTTTTCGATTGTATCATCTGGCGAAAAGCAACTAACATTCAGTGTGGTAGCAAAAACATATCGTTATGAAGAAGGGGTTAAAAAGTGAGATTAGTCCCTTTATTATCATTGTCAGTTTTATTGTTGGCAGGTTGTAACGACGATACGTCGGAGCAAAAAGAATTTATTGACCAAGTTAAGGCCAGCACCACGCCTAAAGTTGAGGAAATACCTGAATTAACGCAGTTTGAACATTTTGAATATAATGCATCGCAGTTACGTAGTCCTTTTGTGGCTCCGCAGCCTGAAATTATTCAAAATAAACTAACGCAAATTAAAAATTGTTTACACCCTGACCCTGATAGAGTGAGAGAGCCACTAGAAAAGTACCCGCTCGATAACCTATCAATGAAAGGTACATTAGGCTCTAACGGGCAAATGTGGGCACTGATCACCGCAGCGGATGAAACGCTGCATAGGGTAACGGTAAATAATTACTTAGGGACGTATGACGGTAAAGTTAAGTCTGTAAGTAGTGATTATGTAGAACTAGTTGAATTAATCCCTGATGGGTCGGGTTGTTGGAAAGAGCGGCTGACTAAATTGGAAATGTTAGAGGCGGCAAATAATGGCGCAAATTAATAATAAAAAAGGTAAAACACACATGCATAAGGATGTACTTTGGCATCATCGTTTTCAAACGGTGTTATTTGTCATATTGGCTCTTTTTGTTGCGAAAACAGCCAGTGCAGCGCCGCTACTTTATGATGTACGTTATAACCCCTTGCTAAAAGGCGAGACAGAGTTACAACTTGTATTTGACGAAGAGCTAACACAACAACCTAAAATTCAAGTACACAACACACCAGCGCGCATAGAAATGCTATTTGATGGTGCAGAACTAGAACAGGGTCTTGAAAATGTGCCGGTCGATCACGCAGGTATTAACAGTGTAAGCAGCGTACTAACAGAGCAAGGCTTAAAAGTTACGGTAAATTTAGAGCGTTTAAAAATATACGAAACACAAGTTAATAACAACTTAGTGTCGTTGCGCGTATCTGATAACCCGCTTACTGAACAAGCTTCTGATGAAAGCAGCAATGGATATGATGCCTCAAGCGCTTATATTAATCGGATTCAATCTATTGATTTTCGCCGTGGTGAAAAAGGTGAAGCAAAAGTTTTAGTATTTTTACAAGACACGCAAGCTGCAATAGAAGTACATGAAAGTGGTGGAAAAATAATTGCAGAGTTTCATCACACAGATATTTTAGACGACTTACTGTATGAATTAGATGTGCTAGATTTTGGTACTGTAGTAAGTACCATTGAAACCTTTAAAGAAGATAGCTTAAGCCGTGTAGTTATTGAGCCTAATGCTGCTTTTACCTTTACCTACCAGCAAATAGATAACATTTTAACGTTAACCATTGAAAAAGATGAAACGCAAAATGCCTATTTAGATGGCGGCAAGGAATATCAAGGTCGTCCAATGACCTTAAACTTCCAAGATATTTCGGTTAGAGCTGTACTGCAAATCATAGCGGGTTATAACGAGTTTAACTTAGTAACGAGTGACTCAGTAACTGGCAATATTACACTTCGTTTAGATGGCGTTCCATGGGATCAGGCTTTAGATGTTGTACTGCGTATTAAAGGCCTTGATAAGCGTATGGATGGCTCTATATTGATGGTTGCGCCAGCTGAAGAGCTCGCAGCACGTGAAGCTAAAGATTTACTAGCAAAACAAAAGGTCGAGGATTTAGAGCCGCTTTACAGTGAGTATATTCGTTTAAACTACGCAAAAGCTGAAGATTTTGCGGATTTACTGAAAACCGACACTAACAGCATCATTTCTGCCCGAGGCAGTGTATCGGTTGACCAGCGTACCAATACATTACTTATTAAAGATACAGCGAAGAGCATTGAGAGCATTCGTCGTATGATTGAAACACTCGATATCCCAGTGCAACAGGTTGTTATTGAATCACGTATGGTAACAGTGCGCGATAACGTCACAGAAGATTTAGGCGTGCGTTGGGGATTTAGTGATCAACAAGATAGTGATGGTATCTCTGGCTCGCTTGAAGGAGCTGAGTCTATCTCAAATGGCACTATTCCTGATTTATCAGACCGTCTTAATGTAAACCTACCTATTACTAACCCTGCGGCAAGTATTGGTTTACACATAGCTAAGTTGGCTAATGGCACTTTAATTGATTTAGAGCTAAGTGCTTTAGAAGAAGAAAATAAAGGTGAGATTATTGCGAGCCCGCGCATTACTGCAGCTAATCAGCAAAAAGCACGTATTGAGCAAGGTACTGAAATCCCCTATACCGAATCAGCCTCAAGTGGTGCTACTACTGTAAGCTTTAAAAAAGCGGTATTGAGCCTTGAGGTTACACCGCATATAACGCCTGATAACAAAGTTATTTTAGACTTAGTTATTACACAAGATACTCGTGGCGAAACGGTTCAAACCGGAACAGGTGAAGCGGTTTCGATAGACACTCAACAAATTGAAACACAAGTGCTGGTTGATAACGGCCAAACCGTTGTGCTGGGTGGTATTTTTCAGCAGCAAATAATTAATACTACAAATAAAGTACCTGTACTTGGTGATATTCCATATGTTGGACGCTTATTTAAGAGCACCAGCGAGTTTAATGAGAAACGTGAATTACTTATTTTCGTGACACCGAAAATACAAATAGACTAAAATTTAGTGGTTTTATGTTCGTCAACGAGTGTTTATTGATAATAATTGCTCGTTATATGGCTTTTTATTGTAATAGACTTGAAATACCCGGCCAATTACTGAGATAATCCCCTCCTTAATTTTGGGGCCAGGTCGTTAGGCGGGGTTTTATTTCAAATTTTAGAGTTCGTTTGTACTAAAAGATATGGCTGAGAAACGTAATATATTTCTAGTTGGCCCCATGGGGGCTGGCAAAAGCACGATTGGTCGTCACATCGCTGACCAATTACACCTTGAATTTGTCGATTCTGATCAAGAAATCGAACGCCGTACCGGTGCAGATATTGCCTGGGTGTTTGATCTTGAGGGTGAAGAAGGCTTTAGACTTCGTGAAGAATCTGTTATTGGCGACTTAACCGAAATGCAAGGTATTGTACTTGCAACCGGTGGTGGTTCAGTAATGAGTAAAGAAGTTCGAAACAAGCTTTCGGCTCGTGGTATCGTTGTATACCTAGAGACACCTATAGAAAAGCAAGTTGCACGCACGCAACGCGACAAGCGTCGCCCATTACTGCAAACTGAAGAAGCACCTCGTAATGTACTAGAGCGCTTAGCAGAAGAACGCGAGCCACTATACAAAGAAGTTGCCGATTTTGTTGTACGCACCGATGAGCAAAGCGCTAAAGTTGTTGCTAACCAAATCATCGAGAAATTAGATTTTTAAAAACCAATAATAAAGGAAATAACAAAGCATGCTTGAATTAACTGTTAATTTGGACGAGCGAAGTTATCCTATTTTTATTGGTCAATCTGCACTTCAAGATAATGGCCGCCTTGTTCACCACATTGGTGATTGTCGGCCTATCATTATCACTAACGACACAGTGGCGCCTTTATATTTACAAGGACTGCTTGATTCGTTAGCTGATCTAAACCCTCTTTCTTTTGTCATTCCCGATGGTGAGCAATACAAATCACTTGAATGGTTTGAGAAAATATCTGCTTTTTTATTGCAAAATAATTGCGGCCGAGACACATGCTTAATTGCATTAGGTGGCGGCGTTATTGGCGATTTAACAGGCTTTGTTGCTGCATGTTATCAGCGCGGTGTACCGTTTATTCAAATTCCGACCACGGTACTATCACAAGTTGACTCCTCTGTAGGGGGCAAAACAGCGGTAAATCACCCACTGGGTAAAAACATGATTGGGGCGTTTTATCAGCCGCAAGCGGTTTTTATTGATACTAATTCACTTCACACTTTACCGGCGCGCGAATTTGCTGCGGGTATGGCCGAAGTTATTAAGTATGGTTTAATTTACGATACCGAGCTATTTGCTTTTATTGAGCAAAATGTAGAAAAGCTACAGCAACTAGATGAAGCAAGTTTGCAGCATATTATTTATAGATGTTGTGAAATTAAAGCGCTTATCGTGGCGCAAGATGAAAAAGAAAATGGCCTTCGTGCATTACTCAACTTAGGGCATACCTTTGCGCATGCAATTGAAGCGCAAATGGGATACGGTGTATGGCTACATGGCGAGGCTGTTGCTACCGGAATGGTACTTGCTGCTAAATTAGCGCATACACGCGGTGATTTATCGCAAACTGAAGTAGATAGAATTGTAACGCTACTCAAGCTTTATAATTTACCGACTGGAATCCCAAGTGAAATGACTGCTGAGCAGTTTTTAATGCATATGCGCAAAGACAAAAAAAATAAAAAAGGCACTATTCGCTTTATTTTACCTACTCAATTTGGTCAATGCGCATTGGTAGATGACGTATCAGACGACCAAGTTAGAGCGTTAATCGAGCAATAATGCAGGCGCAAATTTTACCAAGCCGTGCGGCGTTGGTGGATAGAATCGCTCTGCAATTTGAATACGGGCAAAACTTAATTGTATTACTAGGCACCTCTGGCCTAGGCAAAAGTTATATGCTCGAAACCTTCATCACCGACAAATACAACAGTTTTAATAAAGCATTTGTACAAGTAAGTGCCAGTGTAAATGATGTATCACTGATGAGTGATATATTAGAGCAAAGCTTTATCTCTCCGCTGATTGACCACGATTTATCGTTAAGTGAAAACTTTTACCAATTGTTGCAGCAGCAGCCGTGTGAGGCTTGTTTGTGGGTGCTCGATAATGCAAGGCACCTATCTGAAGAGCTATTACAGGAGTTAGAGTTACTTGCCAAAAATAGCCCTGTAACGCTTTATATCATGCTAGCTTCGCAATCAAAGCTGGCAATTAATAATGCCGTTGAAATTTACTTAGAGCCTTTGTCTGCGCGTGAATCTAAACAGCTAATGAGCTGGTATTTTCCTAATTTACCGTACGATGAAGACCCCGTATTTAGCGCATTTTTAAAAGAAGCGAATGGCAACCCCAGCTTATTATTAGCATGGCAGCCAACGGAGCATGTGGCTGATATTATAAAAAAAGATAAAGTGTCGTGGCGAGTACACTTAATCTCGTTGTTAATTATAATTATGCTACTTATCATTGGTTTGCTGTATAAAAATAATATGACCCAGTGGTGGCAAACGTACTATCAAAATCAACAAAGCCAGGACATAGCTACCGCTATTCCTGCTTCTAAAATTACCGCTATCCCAAGCGCGGATAAAGAAGTCAGTAATGCTAATTCTGATATATCAAAAGCGGATTTGCCTTTAGAGCCGGTCAGCGATAAATCACAAGGTAATGTAGCGCCCCATAAAAACGATGTGCCGGCGATAATGCAAAGTTTAACGCGTGAGGCTCAACAAAGCGCTCAAAGTGAGCAAAGTGAGCAAAGCGAGGCGTTACCACAAAGCTTAAACACTCCTGAGACTATTGAGCCAATTGAAAGTGACGATAAAGAAAGCCCGCAGCCTAAAATCTCAAATAACGTATCCGATAACGCTTGGTATTTAGCTCAGCCAGATAATAATACAACTGTGCAGCTGCTAGCCGTTACACAGGAAAAAATCACCCGTGAGTTTATTATTGAACATAATTTAAGCCAGCGCGCTAAGGTATATCAAACTAAGCGAAATAATAAAGTGTGGTGGGTGGTTACTATTGGCAGTTATGCATCACTCGCTGATGCTAAAAGTGCGTTGTCTGCCTTGTCGAGTGCGCTTAGAAAGAACAAGCCTTTTTATAAAAAAATCAGCAAAATAAAACAAGAAATTGCACGACTTGATCAGTAAACTGACTCACTTTAGTGTAAAATCGCGCTACAGCAGATTGAAGTTAAGAACCAATGCAACAAAAGAGTAGAGCCTTCCTTAAATGGGCTGGCGGTAAATACAGCCTAGTTGAAGATATTAATGCACGTTTATCTCAAGCCAGCAAACACGCTGAAACCTTGGTAGAACCTTTTGTAGGTGCAGGCTCGGTATTTTTAAATAGTAATTTTAAACACTATTTACTCAACGACATCAATGCTGATTTAATTAACTTATACAAAGAGCTCAAGCGCTCGCCTGATGAGTTTATAAGTGACTCTAAAAAACTATTTGTTGATTTAAATAACCACCCAGACGCTTACTACGAATACCGTGTACAGTTTAATAAAAGCAGTGATGTGTATGAGCGCGCAATGCTCTTTTTATACATGAATCGCCATGGTTACAATGGGCTGTGTAGGTATAACCTCAAAGGCATTTTTAACGTGCCATTTGGTAAATATAAAAAGCCTTATTTTCCAGAAAAAGAAATGTACTTTTTTGCCGAAAAAGCACAAAAAGCCACATTTACCTGCCTAAGCTATGATGATGTGTTTAAGCTTGTGCCAAACAATGCGGTTATTTATTGCGATCCGCCTTATGTACCGTTAAGTAAAACAGCGTCGTTTACCTCTTATGCTAAAGGCGGGTTTAATTTAGACGATCAAGCAAACTTGGCAAACTTAGCCGAGCAAGCTGCATTTGAAAACAATACCCCAGTGCTTATATCTAACCACGATACCGTGTGGACGCGAAAAATTTATAGCCAAGCTACACTTGGTAAAATTCAGGTAAAACGTACTATCAGCCCTAAAGGTGGATCACGCAACAAGGTCGACGAGCTAATGGCTATGTATTTAGCACCCAAGCAACCACTGCGTAAATTGTCACTACAAAAATAACAAAAAACAGCACAGCTAAAGCAATAATAAAAAGAGGGGAGTGTTGTTGGAAGTCGGCTTGGCGTTTGTGCTCTGATTGCACACCAAAAAATGCTGCTAGCACACTTTGCAACGCGCTAATAAAGTGCAGCATTATTTAAAATAGAGGTTTTATTGAAGGCGTATTCTTAGCGTCTTCTGAGCTAGTTAATAGCTCTAATAAATCTAAATAATGAAACTGCGCACTGCGGCTATCGCCTGTTAGCCACGAAAACCACGATGAGTCTTCTTCTACTTTCGCACACGTTAAGGTGTTTGAAGTGTTTTTACTACTTGCCTGATGCTGACAATTGCTAACTAAGCTTAAATCTTGCTCAGAACTTGGCGCAAAACTAAATGCTCCAATAAATAACAATGCCGACGCAATTAAGATCCCTGTTTTAAATGCACGCATAATATTAGCCTAAAATTAAGTTACTCCTTTAATAATAACAAAAGCTGTATAAATAACAAACTAATATTTATCTGTAATAGCTAAGGCCTGTTGAAACTTGCTAGTTAAAGTGTGTTCTCAAGCTAAGAGTTTTTAAATCGCGACCCGAGGGTTGTAATCGAGTGGGCACAATAACTGCTCTTGCGTAAACTAATAACTTGTATCATGTAAGCATGGCTTGTGTATCCTACTCACGGCCTTACCAAAAATTAAACATGCTGCCTAAAACTCAACCACTAAAGCTCAACACGCCCTAAAGCTTTTTATAAATAAATACTTATGTATTTAAATCGATATTTTTAGTTATGCCTAATTTACAGTGTATTACTTGGGAAACCTTAGCATTTACGGTACATTAAGGCATACTTTACTGATTGACGGATTACTATGTTAAACCCTGAACAAAAATACTTAATTGCGCCTTCTATTTTGTCAGCCGATTTTGCAAAATTAGGCGAAGATGTGGATAAAGTACTCGCTGCAGGCGCTGATGTAGTACATTTTGATGTCATGGACAATCACTACGTGCCTAATCTCACTATTGGGCCTATGGTGTGTAAAGCGCTTAGAGATTACGGTGTAACAGCCCCTATAGATGTGCACCTAATGGTAAAACCAGTCGATAGTATAATTCCTTTGTTTGCAGAGGCCGGCGCATCAATAATTACTTTTCACCCTGAGGCCAGCGAGCATATAGACCGCACCATACAGCTCATTAAAGACCATGGTTGTAAAGCAGGCTTAGTATTTAACCCTGCCACTAGCCTTAGCTACCTCGATCACGTTATTGATAAGCTAGATACTATTTTATTAATGTCGGTAAACCCAGGCTTTGGCGGCCAAAGCTTTATTCCCCACACCCTTGAAAAACTAGCTCAAGCAAAGCAGCGTATAATTGCGTCGGGTCGTGATATTCGCCTAGAAGTAGATGGTGGTATTAAGGTTGATAACATAGCCGCAGCAGCGCAAGCAGGTGCCGATATGTTTGTAGCAGGGTCTGCTATTTTTAATGAGCCTGATTACAAGGTTGTTATTGATCAAATGCGTGAGCAGTTAGGAAACGTAAAGTAATGAAATATGATGTAGCTTTGTTCGACCTTGACGGCACACTTGTTGATAGCGTTTACGATTTATACCTAGCAGTAAACTTAACACTGAGTGATTTAGCGTTTCCTATTGTTAGCCAAAGCTTGGTTGAAAGCTGGATAGGCAACGGTATTGAAACCCTAGTCAAGCGTGCACTCAGCGGCGATATGCAAATTAGCGAACATTTAGATGAAGCGCTTAGTGCAAAAGCCATTGCCTTATTTTACCAACATTATGAGCAGCTAGTGGGCAAGTATAGTGTGTTGTATCAGCATGTAGAAACAGGGCTCAGTGCTTTGCGGGGTATGCCAAAAGTACTTGTTACTAATAAGGCGCGTCTATTTACCGAGCTATTACTTGATAAGCTTTCCCTTACAAGTCACTTTGAAGTGATAGTGTGTGGAGACGATATGGCTAAAAAGCCTTCACCAGCGCCTTTACTGTATGCATGTAAAAAGCTGAATGTTGAGCCGAGTAAGGCTATTATGATTGGCGATTCAAAAAGCGATATATTGGCAGCACATGCCGCTAAAATTGATGTAATAGCGGTGGATTATGGTTATAACCAAGGCGAAAATCTTGAGGATTATAATCCACAGTACCTATGCGATAACTTCTTAGATATAATACCAACACTAACACAGCGTTAAAATTTTTAATTAACTAAACAGTAAAGGAAAATCATGAGTAAACCAGTAGTTTTAAGTGGCATTCAGCCAACCGGTGGTATGACAATAGGCAACTATGTTGGCGCTATTAACCAGTGGCTAAAGCTACAGGAAGACCACGAAAGTTTCTTTATGCTTGTTGATTTACACGCGATTACCGTGCGCCAAGAGCCTGAACTTCTTCGCTCTCGTGTATTAGATGGTATAGCGTTATACGCGGCATGTGGCATAGACCCTGAAAAATCGGCCTTATTTGTACAGTCGCAAGTGCCAGAACACGCGCAGTTAGCATGGGTGCTAAATTGTTACGCACAAATGGGCGAGCTTAACCGCATGACCCAGTTTAAAGACAAGTCATCTAAGCATGCTAACAATGTAAACGTCGGTTTATTTTCGTACCCAGTATTGCAAGCAGCGGATATTTTATTATACCAAGCTGACCAAGTACCGGTAGGGGATGACCAAAAGCAGCACTTAGAGTTAACGCGTGATATAGCGACACGCTTTAATAATTTATACGGTGACGTATTTAAGTTACCTGAGCCATATATTCCCGAATTTGGCGCACGTGTAATGAGCCTTCAGGATCCGCTCAAAAAAATGTCTAAGTCTGATGAAAACCCTAATGGCTACATCATGCTATTAGATGAGCCTAAAAAGATTGAGAAAAAGCTTAAAAAAGCAGTAACCGATTCAGACGAGCAAGCGCGTATTTACTTTGACCGTACTGAAAAGCCAGGCGTTTCTAATTTACTTACTTTATTAAGCGTAGCCACTAAGCGCTCAATTGAAGACTTAGTGCCAGAGTATGAAGATAAAATGTATGGCCACCTGAAAAAAGACACAGCCGATGCAGTTGTTAGCATGATTGAGCCAATCCAAGCACGTTTTAAAGAGATCAGAGAAGATCAAAACCTACTTGATAGCATCATGAAATCAGGCGCAGAAAAGGCCAGTGTACGTGCAGAAAAAACACTTAAATCGGTTTACGATGCACTAGGGTTTATTCCTCGTACATAAATTGCTTTATTAGGGCGTGTTGATCTTTGCGGATTGAAATTTGTTCAATCTAGGGGCGATTAAATCGCGGCGCGAGGTTTGTAACCTAGTGGGCTAAGTAAAAACCAAGCAAAGCTTCCGCGTCCTGCTCACGCCCCTTACCTACATCCATGTAGGCAACAAAGAGTTTATCGCCCCTAGGCAGAACCCGAAGGGCAGCGCATGTTTGGCATTTATGCTGCATTATCGCCTATTTATGGGGAGTAACCACACTTCATAGGCTCTGCCTTGCCTAAAAACCAAACATGCTGCTGAAAATTCAACCATCAAAGATCAACACGCCCTAGTATAAGCAAATAAAAATGCCGCTAAATTTAGCGGCATTTTTTTATAACTTCTAATACTTCATTCATCACTTAAAAAAGCCATAATTTATTAGCTAGTGGACTTAAACGCAGGAGATTCGCAGGCTTTTACAATAAAAGAATAGCCATAAGGCATAGTTTCATTTGGCGTAATCTCTACTATTTCGTAATCGTTCAACTCTACCACTTTGCTATTTTTGGCTTTTTTACACCTTGAGTATTCATCCGCTTCGTAATTAAATGCAAACATCGCTATAAGGTGTTTACTACGCCCAAAATAACCTTCAGTAGCAACAAATGAACTTGCAGATTCGGCGAATTCATTTATTTCTTCTGCTTTTGGCGAGCTGGGTTGAGTTTTTGTTTCCTGTTTAGCCAGCCTTTCATTTAGGTTGACCATAGCATGCCCCTTCACTTCAGGAGAGTCACTAGCCAGCTCTCTTCCAAAATAGAAACCGTTTTCTATATCTGATAGAAATGTTGCTTCATCCCTATCGTCCAATAAAGGATAGAGGGTACTTAAAGTTATGAAGGCTAATATTAATCTAATAGATGCGGTAAGTAAGGGAGAGTAGCTTTGACTTATATATTTAATGCTTTGCGATCCAAATGGCTTTATAAGTAACAGCATTATGATATAAAAGGGTAAAATAAATTGAAATATTAGTAATGTACAGAGTGTAATTCCTAATGCCCAAATGGGTAAATATATCAAAGTTGCAAAATTGTGTGTGTAGCTCATGTTTGCAGCTGATACGTGAGTTACATCGTTAACAATACTGCTTGCATTTGCCAAAACAAAATTAGCAATGGTTGCATAAAAAACCAAAATTAAAGCTTTGCCTGCTAAAGAGTGCCATAGTTTATTAAACTTTGGCCAAAATTCAATTACCAAGGCAGTCATTGTTAAAAGCGCGCAAAGCGACCAGGATTTAAAGAAAATCACAGATATAAGCGCTGCTAAGTAAAGCTTTTGCGCGGTGCTAAGGCTAAACCATATGGGTTTAATATGCTTATCAATATCAGCTTTAAGAGGCTGCAATTTTTTTTGCAGCTTTTTAAATAGCCTACTGGCTCGCCATTTTATAATTTTATAACGCCTTAACACCGACTTTCCTTATCGTATGAGGTAATAAACCCCAGTTAGTTTAATAGGGGCTTTAGGTAATGCCCAGTATGCGAGCGTTCACATTCGGCTACTTCTTCAGGCGTGCCTGCAATGAGTATTTCACCGCCGCCAGCGCCCCCTTCAGGGCCTAAATCAACCACCCAGTCTGCGGTTTTAACCACATCTAAGTTATGCTCAATTACCACAATGGTATTACCATGGTCGCGCAGGCGATGTAATACCACAAGTAGTTGTTCAATATCGGCAAAGTGAAGGCCGGTTGTTGGCTCATCAAGTATATACAGTGTTTTACCTGTATCGCGTTTAGAAAGCTCACGAGCCAGTTTTACACGTTGTGCTTCACCACCAGAGAGCGTGGTAGCAGCTTGCCCTAGGCGAATATACGATAAACCAACGTCCATAAGCGTTTTAAGTTTACGCGCTATTGCAGGTATTTTATCAAAGTAGTCGTGCGCGTCTTCAACGGTCATTTCGAGCACTTGGTGAATGTTTTTACCTTTGTATTGTACTTCTAAGGTTTCGCGGTTATAGCGCGCGCCCTTACATACATCACACGGTACATATACATCAGGTAAAAAGTGCATTTCTACTTTAATTACACCATCCCCTTGACAGGCTTCACAGCGCCCGCCTTTTACATTAAAGCTAAAGCGACCTACTTTATAGCCGCGAGAGCGGGCTTCTTGTGTCCCTGCAAATAACTCACGAATACCGGTAAAAATACCTGTGTAGGTTGCAGGATTTGAGCGTGGTGTACGACCAATTGGGCTTTGGTCAATATCAATCACTTTGTCAAAATGATCAAGGCCACTAATTGATTTGTAAGGCGCGGCTTCTGCTGTGGTCGCGCCATTAAGCTCAGTATGCGCAAGCTTAAAGAGTGTATCGTTAATGAGCGTTGATTTACCTGAGCCCGATACCCCTGTAATACAGGTTAATAAGCCAAATGGAATTTTTAAATCTACATTTTTTAGGTTATTCCCTGTGGCACCAAATAGCTCAAGCCATTTGTCGCTGGTTGGGTTACGCTCTTGTGGCACTTCTATTTTGCGCACGCCTGATAAAAACTGGCCAGTTACTGAGTCTTTAGTGGCTAAAATATCGTCACGTGTACCTTGTGCAATAATGTGTCCGCCGTGCACACCCGCGCCTGGGCCAATATCAATGATATGATCGGCTGCGCGAATGGCATCTTCATCATGCTCAACTACAATCACGGTGTTGCCTAAGTCGCGTAAATGCACCAATGTTTGTAATAAACGGTCGTTATCGCGCTGGTGTAAACCAATTGATGGCTCATCCAGTACGTACATTACGCCTACAAGGCCTGCACCTATTTGACTGGCTAAACGAATACGCTGGGCTTCACCACCGGAGAGGGTATCGGCACTGCGCTCAAGCGATAAGTAATTAAGGCCTACATTAATTAAAAACGATAAGCGGTCGCGAATTTCTTTCAGGATTTTTTCAGCTATTTGGGCTTTTTGGCCTGTTAGCGATAACCCTTCAAAAAAGTCCATCGCTTCGCCAATACTCATAGTTGTAATAGCAGGGAGGTTTGTTTGACCTATAAATACGTGGCGTGCTTCTTGGCGCAAACGCGAGCCATGACAACTAGGACACGCTTGGCTAGTTTGATATTTAGCGAGCTCTTCACGCACTGAGTTTGACTCAGTTTCGCGATAGCGACGGTTCATGTTGTTTAACACGCCTTCAAACTCGTGGTTGCGTGTTATTAAATCGCCTCTGTCGTTACGGTAGTTAAAGGCTATTTTTGTTTGCCCTGAGCCCTCTAAAATAATTTTTTGCGATTCTTTAGCCAGCTTTTCAAATGGCACATCTAAATCAAAGTTATAGTGCTCGGCGACCGCCTGTAGCATTTGAAAATAATAAAAGCTGCGTTTATCCCACCCTTTAATAGCACCGCCGGCAAGGCTGAGCTCTGGGTTATGTACCACACGGTTAGGATCAAAATATTGGCGTACGCCTAAACCATCACAGCTTTGACACGCACCGGCAGGGTTATTAAACGAAAATAAGCGCGGTTCTAATTCGGTCATTGCGTAGCCACAGGTAGGGCAGGCAAAATTTGCCGAGAACAGCATTTCTTCTATCGTGCTGTCGTCCATGTAGGCTACATTTGCCACACCGCCAGACATCTCTAGTGCGGTTTCGAACGACTCTGCTAAACGCTGCTGTTGGCCATCTTTTACTTTAAAGCGGTCAACTACGACTTCAATAGTGTGTTTTTTATGAAGCTCAAGCGTTGGTGGATCTGATAAGTCGCATACTTCGCCGTCTATACGAGCGCGAATGTAGCCTTGGCTTGCAAGTTGCTCAAGTAATTTAACGTGCTCACCTTTACGATCTTTAACCACTGGCGCTAAAAGCATCAGCTTAGTGCCCTCTGGCAGTGCTAAAACGGTATCAACCATTTGGCTAATTGTTTGAGCTGCAAGCGGTAAGTCGTGGGTTGGGCAGCGTGGTTCGCCCACGCGGGCAAACATTAAACGCAAGTAATCGTATATTTCGGTAATGGTACCCACTGTTGAGCGAGGATTGTGCGATGTAGATTTTTGCTCAATAGAAATGGCGGGAGAGAGGCCTTCAATATGATCAACGTCGGGCTTTTCCATTAACGATAAAAATTGCCTTGCGTAGGCAGAAAGTGACTCAACATAACGACGCTGTCCTTCTGCATATAAAGTATCAAATGCCAGTGATGACTTTCCCGAACCAGATAGGCCTGTGATAACAATTAATTTATCACGTGGGATGGTTAGGCTGATGTCTTTTAAATTGTGCGTACGGGCGCCTCGGACTTCAATGTTTTCCATGCTATCTCGTTTATTACCAAAATTATTTGTCCAGTATCGCATAATACGAAACATTATTAATCAATGATCAACGAAAAAATCCTTACTTATAGGCGATTAATTATTGCCAAGCTTGTGGTAGAATCCCAGCCTAAATTTTTCATATCGTAAGAATACGCAGATAATGACCGCATCTTCACTTAATTCACGAGAAAAGCGCGCAGCTGTATCGCTGGCGAGTGTGTTTGCATTTAGAATGCTCGGCTTGTTTATGCTGATGCCTGTATTGGCTATTTATGGCCAATCGCTTGATGGTTTTTCGCCTATGTGGATAGGATTTGCTATTGGCGCGTATGGCTTAACGCAAGCGGTACTGCAAATTCCTATGGGGCGTTTGTCAGATAAAATAGGCCGTAAAAAAGTAATTGTTGGTGGCTTAGTTGTGTTTGCGTTGGGCTCTGTTATTGCAGCCCTTGCTGAATCTATTCAAATGGTTACAGTGGGCCGTGCACTACAAGGTATGGGCGCTATAGCCAGTGCGCTGCTTGCTTTTGCCAGCGACCTAAGCCGCGACGAACAGCGCCCTAAAGTAATGGCGGTGATTGGTATGAGCATAGGCATGAGCTTTGCTTTTGCTATGTTACTTGGGCCTATTGTTGCCGCGTCGTGGGGTGTAGCGGGGGTATTTTGGTTAACAGCAATCCTTGCCGTGTTTGGTATTGGTATTATTTTATTTTTAGTGCCAAACGCAGTAAACAAAGCGCCCAAAGGCGATACCTTGGCAAGCTTTAGTGATATTAAAAAGCTTATTAAGCATCCACAATTATCGCGCTTAAATGCAGGTGTATTACTGCTACATTTAACGCTAACCACTATTTTTGTGGTACTGCCAAGCCAACTAATAAAAGATGGCTTAGTGGCAAACCACCATTGGTATTTATATATTCCGGTATTGCTGTTAGCGTTTATTTTAATGGTCCCTATTATGATCATTGCCATTAAAAAAGAAAAAGAAAAACAAGCGTTTATTGGCTCGGTAGCACTGCTTTCTATTAGTATGTTTGCTATGTCTATTTGGGTGAATAGCGTGGTTGGCATTGCCATTTGTATGTTGCTTTATTTTGTAGCATTTAATTTTTTAGAAGCCACTATGCCTGCGCTTGTATCGCGTATTGCGCCCGCTAGCCAAAAAGGTTCTGCTATGGGTGGGTATTCGTCTAGCCAGTTTTTGGGGGCTTTTTTAGGTGGTATTTTAGGGGGTTATGTTGCCCAAACTACAAGTACGCAAGCTGTGTTTGCGGCAGCGGCACTTGTTGGGTTAATATGGCTTATTATTGCGTGGAAAATGCAAGTCCCACCGAAAAGTAAAGTTATTAGTTTAATGACCAATTTAAGTTCTGAAGAGCAAGCTCAAGCACTTGCTTCTCAGCTAGTTGCTTTACCTGGCGTAATAGAAGCAACAGTAGTACGCGACGAAAGCCGCAGCTATTTAAAGATTAATGATAAAGAATTTGACCTAGACCAAGCACGTAAAGTAGCTGGTTTAATCTAACGTTTATAGGAGAAGGTTCCATGGCACGCGGTGTGAACAAAGTAATTTTGGTTGGTAATTTAGGACAAGATCCTGAAGTTCGTTACATGCCTAATGGCAATGGTGTAGCAAATATTACCTTAGCAACGTCAGACAGCTATAAAGACAAAAACACTGGCCAAATGGTTGATAAAACTGAATGGCACCGTGTAGTATTTTTTGGCAAGCTAGCTGAAATTGTTGGTGAGTACTGCCGTAAAGGCTCGCAAATTTACGTTGAAGGTAAACTTCAAACACGTAAATGGACCGACCAACAAGGCCAAGAAAAATACACAACAGAAATCGTTGTTGATGGCTTTACGGGTCAAATGCAAATGCTAGGCGCTCGCGGTGGCGATCAGCAAGGTGGTGGTTATCAAGGTAATCAAGGCGGCCAACAAGGTGGCGGTTACCAAAATAATCAACAAGGCGGTGGCTATGGTCAAAACAACCAAGCTCAAAACAGCCAGCAAGGTGGTTATGCGCCACAGCAACAAGCTGCACCAGCACAACGCCCAGCTGCAGCACCTGCTCCACAGCAAAATAACCAATACCAACAATCAAGCAACAGTGGCTTTGCTCCTGGGCAAAGTAATGCACCACAGCAGCAAGGTGGTTTTGCACCTAAGCCGCAAAACGCCCCACAGGGCGGTGCATCAAATCCTATGGAACCAACAATAGATTTTGATGACGACATTCCGTTCTAACCAAAGACAAAAATAAGAATGTTGAAAAATAATATTAAAAGCCGCTATTTAGCGGCTTTTTTGTAACTACACGTTTTAGTATAAAAGGTGCTGTTTCTATCTACCATTTAACACTTTAAAGTCACTCAAAACGTGCTATTAGCGCCTTTTTATAGGCTAAAAATTGTATGGCACATATAACTAAAAAGCAGCCTGAGTAAGTCACTAACTGAGCAACTGGCTCGGGGCGAACAAAATATTCATGTAACAGCGCCCCAATTAACGTACCCGCCAATAAAACATACGCAACATAGGTAAACAGTGCTATTTGCTTTTCATTTTTAGTAAACAAAAGAGCAAGCATCATTAAACCCACTACCAACTCCAGTAAACCAACGCTATACATATAAATTTTAGTGTTAACGGGCAGTACCTGTGCAAAGTAGCTAAAGGTTTTAACGCTTACTTGCGCTGCTAATAATTTTGGCAGGGCAAACTTAAACATAAAAAGCGCGCTGGCTAAATTTAAAAGATTACTAAATAAATTCTTCATGAAAGCTTATGCCTTAATAAAGCAGCCGTCAGGTAATAAACGCCACGGCTGCAATTTAAATGGTTACACAACAGTGCCGCGAATAGGGTAGTTATTTTGCTCTTTAATAAACTTTAAGCCTCTTACAACCACGTCTAACTCAGGGCGTAAATACGGGGCATTAGAAATATTTACAGCTTGCAATATCCCTTGCTCATTTACGACAAATATCGCGGGCTCTGCAAAGTTGTGGTCGGTTTCTTGCTCAGAGCGAGGTGAGGAAATATACAGGCCAAGTTGTTTCATTTGCTGCTGTGTTAAACCATACGCAATAGGAAAGCTAATCGCGAGCGTGTCCATGCTTTGTGTTAGCTGCGCGCGGCTATCTGCAGAAACAGCACAAACGCTCACCCCAAGTGCCTTTAATGCGGGTAATTGCGCTTCTAGTAAATTTAAGTAACGCATACAAAGCGGGCAATGCTTGCCTCTGTATACCACGAGCATTTGCCACTCGGCGCCAGCGTGCGGCTTACTTAGATCTGCGGTTGTCCCATCGAGCAAGTGTGCAGTAACTGTTGGAAATGAATTACCGGCTATTAATTTAAATGACTCTGACATAAAAACCTCTTTTATACTGATTGTGAATGATTTTTTTTAACAAATAAGTACAGCGCAATGAGTGCACATAAGCTGATACAGCTAATAAAAATATTGCGAGTGCCTCCGGGGATATATTCAACAAACGATGTTAGAAATTGCCCAGAAAAAACAGCCATTGTGAAATAAGAGAGGTTACGACCGCGAACAGAGGCTGCGCTACGCTCTACGGTCATATGGTTTAATAGTGGGATGCTAAAACCAAAGCCAATACCGCTAAACACAGCGCCTATTACCAATAACGCTGTACCCGTTTGTAAAAAGAAAGCAAATGATGCCCCATAGCCTATAAATGCCAGCGCAAGTACTTTTTTCTCGCCCATTTTTTTAGTTAACTGAGGCATAAAATGTGCCCCAACAACAGCCACTAACGAGATGAAAGAGAGTAAAAACCCTACTTGTTCTTCATTATAATTTTGCGCATGCATTGTGCTGGGTAGTAAAACAATTGCGCTAAAAAACGTGACCATTGCAAGCACAGCCAGCGAATACACATGCTTAAGAGATAAGCCTTTATTTGATATTACGTGCTCTTGTGTTGCTTGTGCCTCTTGTGCTTGAGGGTGATTACGCGGCACAAAAAGTAGCAACATGGCTAAAAATACCCAAGAAATAAGGTACAACGATAATGGTAAAGCCCAATGCTGCACAGCAAGTAGGCCACCTATAAATAGAAATATAACGCCACCTAGCTCTATTGCCATACCTTGCTTAGCAAGCATGCCTAGGCGCGCTTTACCAAAGTACCACTGTGATATTAAAACGGTACAACCGGCCATAACAATTGAGGTAACACCGCCAAGCAAAATACGGTTAGCAAAAACCAACAACGGCCCTTGCAACCAATACACGCTTGCACCTAAAAAGCCGTATAAAAATAAGCCAATAATTAATGAACGGTAAGCGCCATATTTATCAATTAATTTACCTGCAATAGGCGCAAATATAACAGCCCCTAAAGCCGGTAAGGTCACTAAAAATACCCCACTGTCAGCAACATTTAGGGCTGTTGATATACTGATTAAACCAGGTGCAACCAATGCACCCACCATGATTGTTAAGCAAGCTATACACAGCAAAGTGTAGCTTCCTGCGTTATTGAGTTTATTCATAAGTATTCTCTGTTTTTAAATGGGGCAACTAAGGGGGACTTACGCTTAGTTGCAAGGAGTTAATGGCGGTTATTTTCTTGCGAGAGAGTTAAAAGCAGCGCTGATGGTAATTAACACTACACTAAGGACGACTACGCCAGGCCACTGGTACAAAGCAAAGGCTTTCACACCAATAATTGAGCCAAAGGCGCCGCCTAAGTAGTAGCCAAGCATGTAAACACCATTAATACGGCTTTGTGCGCTTGGGTCTATGCTAAATACGCGGACTTGATTGGCTACTTGTGCGCTAAAAATAGCGAAGTCGATTAAAATAATACCGATAATTAGGGCTATTAGGTTTCCTAAAAAAACGCCTGTAATAGCAAAACCAATTGCGGCAAGAGTGAGTACTATCATGACTAATTTTTTAGAGCCCAACGCATTGACCCACTTACCCGAAGACTTAGCCCCTATTACGCCAGCTAATGCGATGATGCCAAATAATCCGGCCTCTTGGGTACTGTAGTTAAAAGGTGCATCACTGACATAAATAGCTAAAGTAGCCCACAGTACATTAAAAGCAGCAAACCAAAGCGCGCCAGTTAAAGTAAACACTTGTAGTGGTTTGTGCTGTTTAAATAACGCCACTGTACTTTTAAGTAGCGGCCAGTAACGTAAGCTAGTTTGTGGTTTATTTAGGGGTAAAAAGAGCCTAAGTAGTACACCAAATAGCGCAGCTAATATTGCAGACATAACAAATACGCCACGCCAACCAAAGTGCTCTCCTACAAAACCGCTTAACGTGCGTGAAAGTAAAATACCAATGGTTAGACCCATCATTAAGGTGCCCAATGTAGCCCCTTTATTTTCAGCAGATACAAGTGATGCCGCAAAAGGGATTAATTGCTGGGTAATGTTGGCACTTACCCCTATTAAAAATACCGACATTAATAACAGCGGTAAGTTAGGTGTAAATACGGCAAAGCTACATGCAATAACCAGTAAGCCCGATAAAATGCTTATTAAGCGACGACGCGCAATAGAATCCCCCAGCGGCGAAATAAACAATAGGGCAAAAGCGTAACCAAACTGAGTAAATGCGGGAATGCTACCAAGTTGTGAATCCGTTAAATTAAACTCGTTACCAATCAGGGGTAAAATTGGCTGGCTGTAATATAGGTTTGCAGCGGTTGCTGCAATGGCGGTTGTCATCAACAATAAAATAAAGCGACTTAACGAGGCACTTTGCGTTACCTGGGTCATTTTGCTCTCCAACATTAAAAGGTAGGCGAATGATAGAGGGAGAAGCTTGATGTTAGAAATGTTTAAATTTGATGGAATCTATACAAATAACGTATAGTTGTTGCTATACCTCTCATACAGAGCAAATTTGAGTCGCACATGGATATAAAAATATTAAAAAGTTTTATTGCAGTGGCTAAGCACTTGAGCTTTTCAGAAGCGGCTCAAGAGCTACATACCGTTCAACCCGCTATAAGTCGCCATATTTCTTCGTTAGAAGAGCAGCTAGGTGTTAGCTTGTTTACCCGTAACTCTCGGGAGGTGTCGATCACGCAAGCGGGAGAGCAGTTAGTTAAAGATGCCACGGCAATTTTAGCGCTTACAGAGCGGGCTAAAAATAAGGTTAAACTGGTCGATAGCGGGCAGTTAGGCTCGCTAAGTATTGCGTATTTAAGTTCTGCGTGTTTAACATTTTTGGCCAAATTAATCCGAACGTATAAGTCGCAGTTTCCTAATGTTCACGTTACCTTGCTAGAAATGACCGCGACCGAGCAAATAGAGGCCCTTAAAAACGAACGGGTAGATGTTGCGTTTTCTCGGCCGTTACCAAGCACCATAGCCGATGAGTTTATAAGTGAAACTATGTACGTCGACCGCCTCGTAGCGGTGGTCAACAAAAATCATCCCTTTGCATCAACGCAAACTATTAATTTGAAAACCCTTAAAAATGAGCCATTTATTCTTTTTAATCGCGACGAAGCCTTAGGGTTGTTTGATGAAATTATTACTCGTTGCAAGCGCGCTGGCTTTTCACCTAACATTATTAGTCAACCAAGGCATATGCAAACCTTAGTAACAGAGGTTGCCGCTGGTTTAGGGTTAGCTATAGCGCCTTATTGTGTAAGTAAATTATATAGCGAGGGTTGCCATTTTATAGAGTTAGAAAAGGTCGACACACAAATTTATTTGCAGCTGCAATACAAGCAAATTAACAGCAGCGCTACCACGCAAGCGTTTGTAGAAATGGCACTTAATGCCCAAGCAGAAATTCAGCTTAGCATGCGTAATTGAGTTGGCTTTATAAAAGCGCTTTTAGCTAACTTATGCGCCGCAATAATTAGCGAGGCGTAAATGCGTAACACACAACAGCGCCTTCGTAATTTACATCTCATTTAATTGATTTATAAATAGTTAACACCTACTCTAGAGGTACTAATTACTTCAAGCAACTATGAGAAACATGAAAGCCCTTATTTTATTCTTATTTCTTGTTTTTCAATTTGCCAGTTTGTCGGTAAGCGCTCAACCGGGTTCTAAAATTACCAATGTCTTATTTATCAATTCTACCAACCAATATATGCCTTGGCATAAAAGTGTTGAAGAGGGCTTAAATAGCGAGCTATCAACACGGACTTTTGACTATGAGCTTTTTGTTGAAAACATTGATGTAGGGCGCTTTGATGAGGCCACTCAAAAGCAATTAATGAGCGACTACCTTAAGCAAAAATATAAAAATAAGCACATAGATATTGTTGTCACGCTATCACCCTCAGCAGCCACGTTAATATCACAATTGAATGATTTTTTTACTAGCACGCCAAAAATTTATATTGAGCCTGGCGAACAGTTTAGGCTGCCGGCAAACACTAATAATGCATTAATGCAGGCTAAGTTAGACTACAAGCAAGCAACTGCCAGCGCGGTTAATTTAATGAAACCTAAAAAGCTCATTGTCATCTTAGATACTAAAAATGAAATAGGTATAAACTTTTATACAGGGCTGTTCAATATTATCAGCCAAGATTTTTCGTATTTAGAGATTGAGCAATGGTTTGATCTTCCTGCTGCTGAACTGATGAAAAAAGTAAAAAATGCGCCTTCAGACGCCATTATTTTGTTTACCCCTATATTTAGAAATTACGAAAATAAGTCGATTAGCCCGTATCAGCTCGTCAGCTTACTCGCTCAGCACAGTAACGCCCCCATTTTTAGCTACTGGGAAGTTTTATTGGGCTCAGGTGTAGTGGGTGGTTATGTTTTATCAGGTGAGAAAATAGGTAAACGCGTGGGTGAAGCTATTATTTCTTACAGTGAAAATAACGTGTTACCTACTATAAGCGATGAAAATTTAAGTGTTCATAAATACGATTGGCGACAGCTAAAAAAATATAATGTTGCCCCGCAAAGCCTGACAGAAAAATCGATTATTGCTTATTACAAGCCGAGTTACTTTGAACAAAATAAAGTGTTAATTTACAGCGCCGCCATTACTATTTTTGTATTGAGCGCTTTTTTAGTGTTTGTATTACGATTAAACCGCCGCCGCATTCAGCTTGTAAACGCGCTTGATGAAGAAAAGCTACGACTTGAATCGCGTGTAGAGCAACGCACCAAAGAGCTATTACAAGCTAAAGAAGAAGCAGAGCAACTTACCTCGTCAAAATCTGAATTTTTAGCCAATATGAGTCATGAGATCAGAACCCCAATGAGTGGCATTATAGGGCTGACAAATATTTTATTGGGCAAAAACTTACCTGAAGAAGATAAACAGTATTTAGAAAAAATAAAGTACTCGTCAGATCAATTGCTTGTGGTTATTAATGACATTTTAGATTTTTCAAAAATCGAGTCAGGAAATATCAAACTCGAGGCCTTTGCATTTTCGCTAAACGCGGTTGTAGATTATATAACGACCACATTTGAAAATAGGGCGCGGAGTAAAGGAATTGCGTTTGAGATTAATATTAGCGATAACGTGAAACATAACTTAGTTGGCGATGTGGTGCGTATAAACCAAGTATTAATTAACTTGTGCTCTAACGCGATTAAGTTTACCTCTAAAGGGGCTGTTTCGGTGCAAATAGACGCAGAAGAAGCCCCCAATGACGCCAAAAGTATTGTTTTACGCTTTAGTGTTAAAGACACCGGCATTGGTATTGATGAAAAAAGCTTACCTAACTTGTTTGAGTCATTTACTCAGGCCGACAGCTCTACAACCCGAAAATACGGGGGAACAGGGTTAGGCTTAGCCATTAGTAAACGTTTATGCCAAGCAATGGGTGGCGATATTTCTGTAAGCAGTACGCAAGGTGAAGGCAGTGAGTTTATTGCTACCATAAACGTTGAGGTAAACACCCAAGCATTAATAGAAGACAGCCCGCAGTTATCATTTGCTGAACCATTTGATGTATTACTAATAGATGATAACGAAGATGATTTAAGCTTAATTAAAAGTCAGCTTAGTGCAATGGGACTGCGTTGTACGCCTTGCACGCAGGCAAGTGATGCAATAGAGATAATTAAAAAAAATATAAACACTTATAAAATTATTATTGTTGATTGTGAAATGCCGACCATGAGCAGTGAAACGTTTTTTACCCGCATTTACAAAGTAAACCCATTGCTTTGCAACAATATTATTATACTTACAGCAAGCAAAAACGACGCAATTTACGACATAGCTAAAAAGATAAACATTAAAACTATTTTGCATAAGCCTGTGCTTACCAGCGTGTTATTTGAAGCGATGAAAAGCAAAGTGGTTAGCCCTTCTACAAGCAATACCCATAAACCTGCCACCGAAAAGCCACTGCAAGGGGTAAAAATACTCGTTGTGGAAGATAACGCCATAAACAGGTTAATTGTATCCGATATATTAGCCGCCAGTGGGGCGCAGGTGCACGTAGTAGAAAATGGTTTAGAATGCATACAAACCGTAAAATTAGAAACGTTTGATATTATTTTAATGGATATTCATATGCCCATTATGGACGGTGTAGAAGCGACTAAAGTAATACGCAGTGACAGCAATACTGCGCTTGCCTCTATGCCTATCATTGCGTTAACTGCAAACGTAATGAAAGATGATATTAGTCACTACCTATCTATTGGTATGAATGCACATGTTGCTAAACCAATAAAAGCTAAAATATTACGCGATACAATACTTAATTGCTTAAATCAATAAACTTATCAATTACCTACCTTTAATAGCAGGCTTTAACGCCTGCAACGTTAAAAAGCCAAACGTAAAATTTATATAAATAGGGTTTGACTCATACCTTTTAATATGTGAAATTTCATATATTCGTTTTTTCATATATATTTAGTTCGCTATAGAACTACAAGGTTAAGGATTATGAGTAAATCAATTGAACACGAGCTACCTAATTTAGAACTTTCACAAAGCACTCCTCCTACCGTTAAGGATTTCACGCTAACGTTTTCATCTCATAAACCTAAAATCTTATTGCTATACGGATCGCTAAGAGCTCGCTCATATAGCAAGTTAGTTATAGAAGAAAGTGCACGCTTGCTAACCCACTTTGGTGCTGAGGTTAAAATATTTAACCCTGAAGGTTTACCCATAACAGATAGTGAAGATGAGACGCACCCTAAGGTGCAAGAGCTACGTGATTTAATGCTCTGGTCTGAAGGGCAAGTATGGTGCTCGCCGGAGCGACACGGTGCTATGACGAGTGTATTTAAAAACCAGATTGATTGGGTTCCATTAAACCTGGGTGGCGTAAGACCTACACAAGGTAAAACGCTGGCTGTGCTGCAGGTTTGTGGTGGTTCGCAGTCATTTAATGTGGTTAATCAGTTACGCGTATTAGGGCGCTGGATGCGCATGGTAACAATACCTAATCAGTCATCGGTGCCTAAAGCGTTTTTAGAATTTGAAGAGAATGGCCGAATGAAGCCTTCCGTTTTTTACAATCGAATTGTGGATGTAATGGAAGAGCTCGTAAAATTTACCTTATTAATGCGCGACCAAAAAGATTACTTTGTTGATAGATACTCTGAGCGAGTAGAAACAGCAGAGCAGCTCAGTAAACGCGTAAATCAAAAAGACATTTAGGAGGTTACTGTGGGGTTATTTGAACGCTTTTTATCGGTGTGGGTTGCGCTGGCAATCGCGGTAGGGATTGTCGCCGGTTACACCGTACCCGATGTATTTAGTGTTGTTGCAAGCTTAGAATATGCACATGTAAATATTGTTATCGCTGTACTCATTTGGTTTATGATTTACCCAATGATGGTGCAAATTGACTTCTCCTCTATTAAAGATGTAGGCAAAAAGCCTAAAGGCTTAGTATTGACAGTTGTTATCAACTGGCTCATAAAACCCTTTACCATGGCCTTACTAGGGTGGTTATTTTTTAAAGGCATTTTTGCAGACTTTGTCGACCCACAAACGGCAACAGAATACATAGCCGGTATGATTTTATTAGGAGTAGCACCATGTACTGCAATGGTGTTTGTGTGGAGTCAATTAACAAAAGGCGATGCTAATTACACGTTAGTGCAGGTATCTATAAACGATATTATTATGATTTTTGCCTTTGCGCCCATCGCAGGTTTATTACTAGGGGTAACAGACATAACGGTACCGTGGGACACGTTATTACTCTCGGTGGTTTTGTATGTACTTATTCCATTAATAGCAGGCGCTATTACCCGCAAAAAGTTAGATAAAGGTGAAGATCACACACGGTTAAATCACTTTTTAAAGGTAATGAAACCGTATTCTATAATTGGCTTACTGGCAACGGTGGCACTTTTATTTGGTTTTCAGTCTCAAACATTAATAGATAACCCAGAAGCCATTGTATTGATTGCTATCCCGCTGCTTATTCAAACGTACGGTATTTTTGCAATAGCCTATATAGCCGCAAAAAAAATGGGCCTAGCTCATAATATTGCAGCTCCAGCTTGCATGATTGCAACTTCTAACTTTTTTGAACTCGCTGTTGCCGTAGCCATTTCATTATTTGGTTTACACTCTGGTGCTGCGCTTGCCACCGTTGTGGGCGTTCTTGTTGAAGTACCTGTTATGCTTAGCTTAGTTTATTTTGCTAATAAAACGCGTCATTGGTTTAACTAGGAGAGTGTCATGGTCGTTATTCATCATAACCCTGATTGTGGTACATCGCGCAATGTATTGCAGATTATTAAAGCCGCTGGCTATAACCCCACGGTTATTGAATACCTTAAAGAGGGCTGGACAAAACCTCAATTGTTAGCGTTATTTGCCGCAGCAAACTTAACACCAAAAACAGCGTTGAGAGTGAGTAAATCGCCTGCTGAAGAACTAGGCTTGTTAAATGAAAATGTAACAGACGAAGCTATTTTAGAGGCCATGCTTGAGCACCCTATACTGGTTAATAGACCTATAGTGTGCACCGAAAAAGGGGTTAAGCTATGTCGCCCTAGTGAGCAAGTTTTAACGTTGTTAGCGCAATGGCCTAAAGGCGAGCTATACAAAGAAGACGGCGAAATGATATTAAACGCGCAGGGCGAGCAACCCTAAAAGTAATAAACTATTTGCCAAAACCCCGTTTACACGGGTTTTTTTTGTTTAGCAAAATTATAAACATTTAAACTTGCTTTGCCTGCTTGTGCTAATGACTATTTTGAACAACACTTTAAATAGTCGCGTTGCCACAGAGAGCACTATGCATAAAGCCTTAATAAAAATTGCTGAGCAAAAAAAAATAATTTACTTAACCAGTTTCACGCTGGTGGTAATTATTTTTAATGTGCTTTTAAATGATACGCTCCATAAAAAAATTCATAAAAATGGTCAGCAGTTAACGCAGCAAATTTTTGAGCTGCAAATTAATGCCAATGCCGATAAAGAAATAGTGCAGGCATTGGTGCAAAGTAAGGGCTTTATGCTGGCTGCACACTCAAATGCCGAACACTTCAAATACTTAGTTGATATACAGCACGATGTATTTAGCTATAAAACGCTCAGCATAAGTTTATACCACTGGCCTGCCTGGGTGGAGCAAGCCTACTTATTTTTATTATTAAATATCATTATATTAGGTGCCACTAGCTGGTGGGTTAGATGGTGGAAAGTATTAGTAAAAAAACCGGCAGCGAACATGCCATTGCCTTACAGCAAAACTAAAGCAGCAAAAAAACTTTCTACGCAAATAACCACATTAAACTGCGAAGTAAAGTCTATGTACGGTGTTAGTGCAGCGCGGCATAGCTTATTTGCCATAGTGAAATGTGATTGTGTGTTTGATGAAAATACCGATACCCAAGCAAGCTTTAAGGTATTGATAGCAAAATATTTTAAAGAGCTTCCTGCAGTATCAGTTAATGTATTTGATGCTAACAACCTTGCTATTACTTTAAATAATATCCCCGTAGCAAAGCTAGATACATACAGTGAAAGCCTACACGAATGCGTTTATCAAATTTGTAAGCGTTATCGAAGCACAGTAACACGTAAAAACATAAAGGTTGGTTTGTGCGATTATCGATATGCGGCTGAGCAACCCGTTATTTTTAAACTCGCTAAATCGGCCTTAGTATTTTCAGAAAAAAGCTTAATTCAACACTGGCATAGGCTCGCGTTACAGCACGAGCAAGGGAACTTAATTTCAAGTAAGCAGGTTATTGAAAATATTAAAAAGAATAAATTTATCTTATTCTTTCAACCGTTATTTATGATCACCAGCGGCGATATTGTACAACATGAAGTGCTAATAAGAATTAGGCAGCAACCGCACGGTTTATTAGCTGCGCGTTACTTTATTAATCAAGACTTTAACAATCACCAAGCATTTGAGTTAGATAAAGCGGTGCTACTTCAAGTTAAAATGCTTATTTTAGCTGAGCCCAGTGCACTAACGGTAAGCGTTAATTTGCATATAAGTAATTGGTTTAACGAGCAGTTTTGGAACTGGTTTGTCACTAATATGAAAGATTTTACGACAAAGCGAAAGTTACAGTTTGAAATTAGCGAAGCAGACTTTATTAAGTACCAAGCGCAACTAGCAGACGCCTTTGAAAAACTGACAGCCCTACAAAGTTTGCTGGTGATTGATAATGTACAGAATGTGGAGCACATTAACCAAATTGCTTCTCAAAAATTAGTTAGCGGTATAAAACTGGGTTATCCGCTTGTTCATAATGTGGATGAAAAAACACAACAGCAAAAACAAGTTAAAAACATTGTGGCGCAAAGCAAGTTGCTCAATATACCTGTGTACGCGGTGGGTGTAGAAACCCAAAAAGAGCTACTTATGTTGGCTAAACTAGGCGTAGTTGCCGCACAAGGTTTTTACTTTTCTGAGCCCTTGCAGGAATACACACATGCCACGTTTTACTAAGGGTAGTTAATCCTTTTAAGCTAAGTACAGCCAAAAGGGCCACTCTAGCAGTGGTTGTAGAGCTCACTAGGTTACACACTGTACCGTGGTTAAACTGGCCCTAAGTAAGCATGTTTTAATGCCCTGAGGTTGATAGCCCTAGATCAGGCCACGATATTTTAGCCCATTGAGCCCCTGTAAACCGCCTGTATGAATCGCCATTATATGACTACCAGCAGCAAAGTAATCTTGCTCGATAAGTTGCCATAGTGCATACATCATTTTACCGCTGTATATAGGCTCAAGAGGCAAGTTATGTTGCTGCTGCATGCGTTGGCAAAACTGCCATAAGTCATTACTAAATTTGCCATAACCGCCATCATGAAACTCAGTAAGTAGCTGCCAATTGGATTGCTGACCTGCTTTTTTACTGAGTGCTGTAATTTCATTATTCAAGTACTCGGCTTGTTTTAATACCGCAATTCCTAACAGCTGTGTGGCCTCATAGCTACCTTCAATTAAGCCTGCAAGAGTTCCTCCACTTCCTGTGGGACATACTAAGTAATCATGTTTTGGTAAGCTTTTAGCAAGCTCAGCACACCCAGGCAGGGCGTATGTATTACTTCCACCTTCTGGGATTATATAGGCTTGTGTAAAGCGTGCTTGCAACTGGGCTAAATAATCTGGGTCATGGCGCTGCTTATATTCAATACGAGTAACCGCATGTAAATCCATTGCACACTGTTTAGCAAATTGCAGGGTGGGGTTTTGAGTATCTAAGTGTGGCCCTCTAATTATGGCGTGGGTTTTTATATTAAATAGTTTACCCGCCCCTGCACAGGCGTGAACATGATTAGAAAAAGCCCCCCCAAAGGTGAGGAGTTGTGTTTTATTAAGGGCTTGCATTTGCTGTAAATTATATTTTAGCTTACGCCATTTGTTACCACTTATTAGTGGGTGAAGTAAGTCATCTCTTTTTATACTTAACCGTATGTTTCTCTTTTTAAGACAGTCGCTATCTATTTGTTGTATTGGACTTTCTTTTTCAATATTGAATAAATTAAGCATTATTTCTCGTGTTTAAACTTGCAAACTAAAAAACTTGTACGACACTTAGTTAATCTCTTATTAACAATAGTAGCTATATGAAAAAAAAGCTGTTTTCGTTGTTATCTTGGTTAAATCGCAGTTTAGACTCAAGCACAGCGATTGGTATTGCTACTTATGCAGATACAGTAAACGCGGTGTGTTTAAAAAAAAATCAAGGGCAGTGGTACGTACATAACTCACACAGTGTGAATGTAGAGGACCAAGCGGATTATACAGTCGCTATTGCAACTTGCACAAATGAAGTTTGCGCTGAGGTGTGCCCAGTAAATTTAGTGGTTCCTCATTATTTTTATCAAATAGTGCAAATGGATAAACCCATGCTGAGTGACGAAGAGATCATTCAATCCTTACCTTGGACAACAAAAGACTTAGTTGATATTCCACCAGAGAACATTGTTGCCGACTTTATCGATTACCCAATCGTTCAGCCTATGCAAAGCAGTAAAATGAATGTGTTTATTACTAATAAACTACAGTTACTGCCTTTTATTGATAGCTTTTCAAAAATAAAGCCTGTGCTCAGAGCAATGACCTCGGAAGAAATGATTTTAGTGACCTTGTTTGGCGAAGATAAAAGCGCGCACATGCTTATAGTGCAACATGCAGGGCATGAGCCGCGTATTTTAATTATTCGTGATGGTCAGCTTTTATTAGCTAGGCGTTTAAACGGGTTTTTAGGCATTTCAGATAAAGAGCGCACACACGGTTTGGTTGAAGCCTTAGGGCTTGAGATCCAACGATCAATGGATTTTTTTGAAAGCCAACTAAAACAGCCTCCTATCAGAAGCATTCAGCTGCATTGCGATGATTTATCGTCTTTAACATTAAGGGCTGGCCTTGCAGAATTTTTGCAAGTAAAGGTTGTTGATTTTAAACCTAATATAGATTTAGCACAGGATCTCGAACCAAGCTTTTATTACGCATTAGGCGCAGCGTATCAATTAACTGATCCGGATTCAGTGTTATGAAAACACGGATTAATTTTTACCAAAAAGCCATTAGGGTTAGGCGCGACCCCGTGCCCTTTAAAGGAATGCTGTTGCTGTGGCTAGGTACATTGTTAGTGGTTGCATTAACTTGGTTGTTTTATTTATACGAAGAGCACAGTAGCCAGCAATTACTTACGCAAAGCCAAGCTTATCTAAAGCAAACGCAGCAGCAATTAAACGTGGTAAAGCAGCGATTAGCTGATAAACAAAATAAATCGCATTTGATAGATGAGCTAAAAGTACTGCAACAAGAAATTTTGCATAAACAGCAGGTGTTTGATTATTTAGAAAACACATCCATGCACACGAAAACGGATTATGCCGATGTAATGCGCGATTTGGCAGCGTACCACGAGCCGCAAATTTGGCTTGATCAGATAAAATTTGAAGGCCAAAAAGTAATACTCAAAGGGCGTACTCAGCAAGCTAAATTTTTACCTATTTGGCTTGCTAATCTCAAGCATTCGAGCTTTTTCAAAGGGAAGGAGTTTTCAGTGCTGGAGCTGTCGAGCAGTGATGGCGTGAGCGAGTTTAATGTGGCTACAGAACTTAGTTCAAGTGAGGTAACACAATGAATGAGCAAAATGAAAATAAAGGCTGGCCATTATTTGTTAAATACCAAGCACAATTTGCGGCATTACAGCAGCGGGAAAAGTATTCTGTACTGTTTGTTGGCTTATTTCTTATTGTTTATTTAGGTTTATGGTTTGTGGTGTTTCCACAGCAAGATGCAGTAAATAGTTTACGCGTGGAACAAAATACATTGTGGCAAAAACTCAACCAAAATGAAGCACAGCTCTCTATGCTTACCCAGGCATTAGAGCATGACTACACAAAAGTACTTAGAAATCAGGTAGGGCAAACCCAGCGCGAGCTAGAAGATATAAATAATAAGTTAAGCACGTTTAGCCAAGGCTTTATTTCAGCAAACAAAGTACCTGCTGTATTAAAGGATTTATTAGTAAATACCCCCGATGTGCAAGTGGTTGGCTTTAGAGTAAACCCAGCAAAAGCAATTGATGTAGAAAAACTCGGTGAGCACGATACGCAAACCTTGTTTTTCGAACACCAAATGGTGGTTACTTTGCAGGGGCGTTATTTTAGCTTACAGCAGTATTTAGAAGGCCTTAAAGCTAGCCAACAAAAGTTGTTAATACAGCAGTTTAACTATCAGGTGCAAACATACCCTAATGCAGAGTTAACATTACAAATAGCAACGGTGAGTGCCAATGAAAAATTTATCGCTTTATAGTTTGTGTGTATGTTGCGTGTGTTTTTTCTCTGTTAGTTCAGCTGAAATACTGCGCGATCCTACTCAGCCAAGCAATGCACCAATACTAAAAGGCGCTGCAGTTAGCAATACAGCGCTGTCGTTACAGTCAATTATTAAAACCGAAAAGCAATACAAAGCGATTATTTCTAAGCAGGTGTATAAGCCAGGAGATGTAATAGGTGAATTTCGGGTGCTAACAATAAACGCCAATTCAGTGTTGTTAGCGAATGATGATAAGCAAATAAAATTAGAATTATACGACTATGAAATTAAAAAATAATATAACAAAGCCATGGCTTGCGCTTATTTTAATACCGCCTTTTTTAACGGCGTGCCATAGTTTTAAGCCCGGAAAAGAGATTCAGCCACACATAGCACAAGAGCTTGCTCCTGTAAGCAATAATGCTAAAAGTGTTGCCCCGGTAGAGGTGAGTAGCGCGCTTACACAAAGCTTACTTTCATCACTTAATAGCGAGCAAAGTTTAACAAATGAGTTAGCTGTAAAGCGTTTTGATGTTGCCGCAAAAGAGGTAGAAATAAGCTCATTTTTTAATGGATTAACTGCTGATACTCCATACAGCGTGGCAGTACACCCAAAGGTGAGCGGAGTTATTTCTTTAAATTTAAAAAACGTAACGTTTGAAGAAGTTATAGCTGTTATTAAACGCATGTACCCGTTAGATATTGTCCAAGAAGGTCGTATTGTGCAGGTGTTACCAGCGGTCATGCGCACAGAAACTATACCGGTTAATTATTTAATGATGCAGCGCCATGGGCAATCAACGGTAAGTGTTGTTGCTGGTGGAGTGAGCCAGTTTTCACAAAACAACTCAAGTTCAAATTCAAGCTCAAACAGTAGTAATAATTCGAGCCAAAATAATCAGTTTGGCAGCGATAATCAAAATACCGAGCTAAATGGCTCTCGCATCCAAACAATTAACCAAAACGACTTTTGGAAGGAGCTTGAGCTTGCTCTTAAATCACTTATTGGTTCAAACGATGGCCGTTATGTAGTTGCCAGCCCACAGGCAAGCTTGGTTACGGTTAATGCATTACCCAGTGAAATAAACCAGTTAAAAGACTTTTTACGTCAAAGCCAAGAAAACCTTCAGCGACAAGTTATTCTTGAGGCTAAAATTGTCGAAATAACTTTAAAAGATGAATACCAACAAGGGGTTAACTGGGAGCGAATTTCTAGAGGGTTAGAAGGAGGGGTGTCGTTTGCAACAACAGCAGGCAGCATAGGTAATTCTATTTCAGCTACTTTAGGAGGGGTCTCCTCGTTAACGATTGAAAAAGGCGACTTTAGCGGCGTAATTAGCTTGCTTGAAACGCAGGGCGACCTGCAAATGCTTTCTAACCCGCGTGTAACTGCAACAAACAATCAAAAAGCCGTGATTAAAGTGGGGCAAGATGAGTACTTTGTTACTAACGTTTCGAGCACAACAGTAACGGGCACCTCAACGACTACGTCACCAGAAATAGATCTAACTCCGTTTTTTTCGGGAATTGCCTTAGATGTCACACCACAAATTGATAAATATGGCTCAGTTATTTTACACGTTCACCCATCGGTAACTGAAACAGAAGAGCAGCTCAAGGTGATTACATTAGATGATCAGCGTTTTGAGTTGCCGCTTGCACAAAGCAATATTCGTGAATCTGATACGGTGATCCGCGCTCAAAGTGGTGAAATAGTCGTAATTGGTGGGTTAATGCAAACCACCACAGAAGATGAAGAATCGAAAACACCTATTTTGGGCGATGTGCCAATATTAGGTAATTTATTTAAAAGTATTAGTAAGCGCCAAGAGAAAAAAGAGCTCGTTATTTTAATCAAGCCAACGGTGGTGATGCCCGACACGTGGAAAAAGCAACAAGCTCACAGCCGCGCGCTGTTAAATACATGGTATGAGAACTAACTATGTATTTGAGCTTTTTTAATTTAAGTGAAATGCCTTTCACCTTAACCCCAAACACCGAGTTTTTTTGTGCACTTGAGCCGCACCACGAAGCGATGCAAGTACTTACCACAGCACTAGAAATGGGGGAGGGATTTATAAAAGTAACAGGAGAAGTAGGGACAGGCAAAACCTTACTATGCAGAAAACTTTTAAATCAAATTGAAGAAGACTACTTTGTGGCTTATTTACCTAATTCTTATTTAAGCCCTGAAGAATTACGTTGGGCTATTGCTGTAGAACTTGGCATGGAGGTAGATAAAAGCCTAGATCAACAATCGTTAAGTCAGCAAATAAACCATTACTTACTAGAGCTGCAAGAAGATAACGAACGGGTTGTACTACTGATAGATGAAGCGCAGTGCTTGAGTTGGGATACACTTGAAGCGCTTCGATTATTTACAAACCTAGAAACCGAAACCGAAAAGCTTATTCAGGTGGTGCTATTTGGCCAACCTGAATTAGATGAAAAACTTGCCAATAGTAAAGTGAGGCAACTACGCCAGCGGATCAGCTTTTCCTACTCATTGCGTGCAATGAACGCCAGTGAAGTTATTTATTATATTAACCACCGTTTACAGGTGGCAGGCTTTAATCAGCCACCACTATTTACTAATCGTTTAGGATTAAAAATAGCGCGTGCGAGTCGAGGAATACCCCGTTTGGTCAATATTTTATGCCATAAAGTTTTACTGCAGGCATACGGTGAAGGCCTTAATAAAGTAACACCGCGCCATATACATCTTGCCATTGCAGACACCGAAGATTGCAAAAAGCACCATGCTAACCATTACTGGGCTTACAGCTTAGTCGCTATTAGTGTTTTTGCTATTGCAGTTATGTGGGTATGGAGGCAATGGTTATGAGTGTTATTAATAACATGCTAAAAAATATCGACCAGCGCCAAACTGCACAGCGTAATCAGCAAAGTGGCGGGGTCGATATTCCCCCTGTACGCGACTACCACGATGTATTATTTAAAGTGCTGAGTGTTTTATTAGCGATTGTACTAATTTTTACAGCCTACCTTTATTTACCTTTTGCACAGGCACCACAAGCGAGTAGCGACACGGCTGAAAAAGCATATGCGGTTAATAATAACAGCCAGCCGATTGAAATTGCTCAAGCTAAAATTACCCCCGTAATTAAGCCCTTAAAACAATTAAGCGAAGAAAACACTGGCGCTAAAGCAGCTCATATTAATGCAGATACGCAAAAAGAGCTGGCGCAGGTACAAAGCAATAACGCATTGCTTGATCAGCCAAAAGACGAAATAATACAGCAACACGCTGCAGACAAAGCCGCGCTACTAGGCAAAAAAGCAAGCCCCACAGAAGCAAGTGCTAAAGTAGCCACTAGCACAGAAATAAATCCCCCAGTTGAAGCAAAAAGCAGTGCGCCAGTAAAAAGCATTACACAGGCTAAGCAGCCGCCCGCTGAAAATAAATTAGTAAAAACTGCCAGTGTTAAGCAAAGCAAAGCCCAGCGTATAGCACAGCAGTTAAAGCGTGCTAAACAAGCGTTGGAATTTGCTTTGTATGATGATGCGATTAACGATTTAACCGCTATTTTACAAACACAACCTGAGCATATAGAGGCGCGGAATTTACTCGCGGCAACGTATTTTCAGCAACAAGATGTACTTATGGCTCAGCAGTTATTAGTTGCAGGCATAAAAATAAACCCTGAGGTTGTGCAGTGGCGTGTAATGCTCAGTAAAATTTTAATTATGCAGCAAGAGTACGAAGGCGTGCTTAAACTGCTCATAGCCGAACTTGAGCCGCAAGCAAACTTGGAGTTTTGGGTATTAAAAGGTACTGCAGCACAAAATGCGCAGCAACATCAAATAGCGCTTGCGAGTTTTACACAGCTTACACAGCTTCAGCCTCAGCAGGCTAAGTGGTGGCTGGCGTTAGCTACTTCAAAAGATGCGTTGGGGGAATTTGCTGATGCAAAGCACCTTTATAAAGTTGCCCTAGATTTAGGCGGTTTAAATGCCGCAATGACGCAACATGCACTACAGCGCTTAGTCGCATTGAAGGAGGCTGTATGAGACCCAGTTTAAAAATGCGCTTAGGGGACTTACTCGTTCATGAGCAAATGATCACCGAAGCGCAGCTAAGCGAAGCACTCAATGTGCAAGCTGCGTCAGGGCGAAAGTTAGGGGCTACATTAATTGCGCTTGAGTTTATAAGTGAGCCGCAATTATTGCGCTTTTTAGCTCAACAATTACAAATACCGTTTTTAGATATTTCGCAGCGCAAAATATCTTCAGATGTATCTAAATTACTTTCAGAGGTTTATGCCAGGCGCTACCGAGCATTAGTAATAGAAGATAACGGTGATTCTGTGTTAGTCGGAATGAGTGACCCCGCTGATTTGAGAGCATTGGATCAGTTAGCGCCAATGCTAGCCCCTAAGCGAATTGAGCTTGCTGTTGTGCAAGAAAGCCAGCTTATGGCAGCGTTTGATAATGTGTACCGCCGAACAGAAGATATTACTAACTTTGCTGAAAAGCTACACGAAGAATACGAAGACGTAGAAGAGTTTGATCTTAATTCCTTAGCAGATGAAACCTCTGACGCCACCGTAGTAAAACTACTGCAATCTATATTTGAAGATGCAGTACAAGTACGTGCCTCAGATATCCACATAGAACCCGATGAAAGGCTATTACGCATTCGCCAACGAGTTGATGGTGTATTGCAAGAGCACACATTAAACCAAGTAAAAATAGCCTCTGCTTTAGTACTTAGGCTAAAGCTTATGTCGGGGTTAGATATATCGGAGAAGCGGTTACCGCAAGACGGCCGTTTTAATATAAAAGTGCACGCGCACAGCATTGATGTACGTTTATCGACAATGCCTGTGCAATATGGCGAGTCAGTTGTGATGCGGTTGCTCGACCAATCTGCAGGGCTTTTATCGTTAGATGAAACGGGCATGCCGGTGCATATTTTAAAACGCCTGCGCAGCATTATAAAACGCCCTCATGGCATGGTGTTAGTGACTGGGCCTACCGGCTCAGGAAAAACGACCACCTTGTATGGCGCTTTAAGTGAGCTTAATCAACAAGAAAGTAAAATTATTACCGTAGAAGATCCGGTTGAATACCGCATTGGACGGGTAAACCAGGTGCAAATAAACAACAAAATAGGCTTAAGTTTTGCCAGTGTATTAAGAACCACGTTACGCCAAGACCCCGATATTATTATGGTTGGCGAAATGCGTGACCAAGAAACCGTTGATATAGGGCTAAGGGCTGCATTAACAGGCCATTTAGTGCTTTCTACGTTACATACCAACGATGCCATATCAAGCGCAATGCGCTTAATTGATATGGGAGCACCCGCTTATCTAGTTGCAAGCTCACTACGCGCTATTATTGCTCAGCGCTTAGTTAGGCGTATTTGCAATGAATGTAAAACACCGTATCACCCAGATAAACAAGAACAAAGCTGGCTTACCTATTTAGGCGAAGATATTAGCAGCACACAGTTTTGGCGAGGCCAAGGCTGCACAGCATGTAGCCATAGCGGCTACAAAGGCAGGGTGGGGATTTTTGAGCTGTTAGAAATGAACGACGCTATGATGGATGCCCTGCGTATTAACGACACACAGCGCTTTGCCGAAGCGGCTAAAAATAGCGCTAATTTTGCACCGCTTTCTTATATGGCTTTAACGTATGCAAAGCAAGGCATTACCTCGTTAGATGAGGTATTTAAAGTGGCTGAATATGTACCTGAAGTGGTAGGTGATGACGATGCAGCTTTATAGTTACAAAGCCAAAGACGCAAAAGGTGCGCTGGTTAAAGGGCGTGTTGAGGCAAATAATGAGGCCGGTGTTGCCGATAGCTTATTAAAGCGCCAGTACATACCTATTTCAATTTCGTTAGTTGAAACAAAAAACAATATAAAGTTATTCGATAACTTATTTAGCGAAAAAATAACCCTTGATGACATGATCATGTTTTCACGGCAAATGTATTCTTTACTTAAAGCCGGGATCCCCATTATTAGGGCAATGATAGGGCTTGCTGATACCACGCAAAATAAAGAGTTTAAAAGTGTGTTGCTTGAAGTAACACGCCAGCTCGAACAAGGCCGTGAACTATCTAGTGCGTTAGCTATACACAACAAGGTGTTTAGCCGTTTAACTATCTCTATGGTTAAAGTCGGAGAAGGGTCGGGACGATTAGAAGATGCGTTTTATCAGCTGGCTATTTACTTTGAAAAAGAGCAAGAGACTCGTAAGCGCATAAAAGCCGCTATGCGTTACCCCACGTTTGTTATTTTGGCGCTTTTAGTTGCGATGATCATATTAAATATTTTTGTTATCCCAACCTTTGCCAGCATGTTCGAAAAGTTTGATGCAGAGCTGCCTTTAATGACCCAGATCCTCATTGGCACCAGTAACTTTTTTGTCAATTATTGGTGGCTGCTAGCGCTAATGTTAGTGGGGGGAGTCGTTGCATGGCGTCGGTATTTAAATACGTCGGCTGGGCGCTTTAAGTGGGATCACCACAAACTCAAAATTCCATTTGTAGGCGATATTTTAAAACGCACCTTACTTGGCCGTTATAGCCAAAGTTTAGCCATGGTGCTGCGTTCGGGCGTCCCTATGACGACAGGGCTGTCGTTAACGGCCCATGCAGTTGATAACAGCTACATGGAAAAAGCCATTATCACCATGCGTCAAGATATCGAAAAAGGCGACAGTTTGTTGCGGGCTTCGCGAAGTAGCGAGCTATTTTCACAGTTGGTACTGCAAATGGTGGCAGTGGGTGAAGAAACCGGTCGCGTAGATGAGTTATTACAAGAAGCGGCTGATTTTTACGAACGAGAAGTCGATTACGATTTACGCAGTTTAACCGCAAAAATAGAGCCCATTTTGACGGTGTTTGTTGCCATTATGGTGCTTATTTTAGCACTCGGTATTTTTATGCCGATGTGGAACATGATGTCGGCTATTAAAGGGTAGCCATTGTGACTAACGGTCGTGTTCGTGCAACAGGTTTTTCGTTATTTGAGCTCGTTTTAGTAATTGTTTTACTGGCAGTTATTATGGTTTTTGCTATACCTCAATACATAGGCATTAAAAATCAGGCACACAATGCGAGTGTGGATGTGGTGGCTGGTGGGTTTGCCTCTGCGGTGTTGATGGTCAAAGGTCAGTGGGAATTATCGGGGCGTCCAAAGGGCGTTAATAATACAACACATATTAATTACGGAGGTGTCATTGTTGGTGTCGATGGACACAGAGGCACACCAACGGGTGATAAAACGACTAATACTGATACGCGGGCCAGCGCAATGACTGCACTGCAATGCCAAAAAGTATTAAGTGTAATTTTACAAGATGCGCCAACAAGCACATTAAGTACCGAGGTTTCTATAATAACCAAGGTGAGTTATTTAGTGCGTTATAACACTAAAAACAACCAGTGTATTTATTATTTAACTCATAATTTAAACACCAATAACCTACCTACCGATGGCGCCGTTATGGCTAAAAAAGTAGGGTTTTCGTACTTTCCAACAACAGGCAAAGTGCAAATTTTTAAAAACTAAGTAATTATAAAGAGGCTTACTTATGAAAACGCAGTCATTAAAACAACCAATGAATAAGCAAGCAGGTTTTACGCTTGTTGAACTAATAATTGTAATTGTAATTTTAGGTATTTTAGCGGTTACCGCTGCCCCTCGTTTTTTAAACCTGCAGGGTGATGCTAACGCTTCTACACTCGAAGGTTTACAAGGCTCAATTCGCAGTGGTATGAACATCGTTAATGGTAAATCTATTATCGCAAGTGACCACAAAAAAGCGAGTGCAACGGTTACTGTTGATACCGGCGATGCAGTAGCTACAGTGTATGGCTACCCTGCAGCGACAGAAGCAGCTTTTGAAGCTTTTTTAGATGTCGACTTTGCGGATGGTAGCGCTGATGCTGATGGCACTGCTGACACTGTTGACTCAAAAGACTTTAATATAGATGCAACCACCACAGCGGGTACCGCTGTTATTTATCCTAATAGCTACGTGCAAACTGATGATTGCCGTATTGAGTATACACAAGCAGCAGATGCAAACGACGGTACGCCGCCTGTATCTGTTACGCCTCCTACTGTTACGCTTATCACGAGTGGGTGTTAATTTATATAAATGAATAGCAGTAGTAATCAACGATTGCGTGGCTTCACACTGGTTGAATTAATTATTACTTTAGTTATTTTGGGCATACTGTCGGTAACGGCAGTGCCCAAGTTGCTAGGAAGTTCAACAGAGCAAGCATACTCATACAGAGATAGGGTATTAAACGCCCTACGCACAGTACAATTACGCGCGATGCAAAATACTGCAACAAGCAGCTGCCATAAACTGTATATTTCACCTACCTTGGTTGCGGGGCCAGAGCCAGAAACCTGTACTGGCGGCCCAAGTACCAATAATAGCGAGTATTTAGTTGTTGCTATCAATACCGAGCGCAGCGACGTACGATTTAATGCCTTAGATAGCAATGCTAATGTGTTTACGCAAATTAACTTTGACCCACTTGGGCGAGCAGATCAAAATTGCACAGTACAATGTAAAATTGACCTGGGTCTAGCCGCGGTGTGCATTAGCGGTGAAGGGCTTATTTATGCCTGCCCCTAAAATACAATCAGGTTTTACCTTGATTGAGCTGATTATTGGCATTGTAATGTTTGCTATTGCGCTAAGTATCATTACAGCGCTTATAGCACCTCAAGCAAAGCAAAGTGCCGAGCCTATTGTCGCACTCAGGGCCTCAGAGCTTGGGCAAGCATTAATGAACGAAATATTAGCTAAATCATTTGATGAACATAGCGAGCGCACGCCACCATTTAGGCGCTGCTCCGAAACAAGCTTAGGCGCCCAGCCTTGTAGTACTCATTCTGAGCTTGGTGCTGATAGCGGTGAGGCACGGGCTAATTTTAACGATGTTGATGATTACATTGCGCTCACAGGGCAGCCTATTAGTGATAGTTTAGGGAATACATTAGCGCAATACAGCGACTTTTCACTGGCTGTAAACGTGCAATACGACAGCGACCTAAACGAGGCAACCAATAACGATGGCGTTGCCTTTAAACGAATTACCATTGAAGTAACCTCACCCTTGGGGCAAGTGTACGGCTTTAGTGCATATAAAGGTAATTACTAATGAATAGAGCAAAGCAAAAGCGTGGCTTTACCTTAGTTGAGCTATTACTTGTTATGGTAATTATTGGTATTTTAGCCGTAGCGTCATTTTCGTTTATTAGCGCTGGATTTAATATTTACAGCCAAGGTGTGAAACGCCAAGAAGCGGTGGCGCAAAGTCGCTTTGTTTTAACCCGATTAAGTAAAGAGCTTCGCCATGCAACCCCTAACTCACTGCGCTTAAATTGCGATAACGCCAGCAATGGAGCGTGTAGCACGCAGCAATGTTTAGAATTTACGCCGTTTTTATCTGCCACTCATTATACCGATTACTTACCCACTAGTGCCCCTTTTGAGATTACCGCCGTTAATTTTGCGCTTAATAATTTAACTGAGCCACAAATAAACGATTGGGCAAGTATCTATCCATTAAATAGCAGCGATATATACGATGAAAGTCAAAACAAGCGTTTACAAGTTAGTAGCTACAGCGCCGTTACAAGTGAGCTAGATACATGGCAATTTAGCAAAGCATTTGCTCAAGAGTCACCGAGTAAGCGCCTTTATTTATTAGAACAGCCCGTTAGCTTTTGTGTAGAAGGTAATTCACTGTATCGCTATAGCAACTACGGCTTTACTACAAACCAATTAAACGCCGCCAGCTTACAGGTTAGCTCGGGCGTTAAACGCGATTTAATGAGTAATTATATTGCCAATAACTTAACGAGCAGAGCCTTTTTTACGTTAAGTGAGATTTCGCTACAGCGCAGCGCGGTTGTTAATGTGTTTGCGCAAATGGGGTTTAACGACACCGAACAAATAAGTATTAGCCATGAGGTGCATGTGCCTAATGTCCCCTAATATAAAAAACATCAGTTTTGCTAAAAAGCAGCAGGGTAATTTGCTCATAATTACGTTGGTGATCATTGTCACTTTGCTGGCACTAGGGCTGGCGCTTTCTAAAGTGTTATCGGGTGCGGCGCAGCAAAATACCATTGAGTATTACGGCGCGCGCGCTTACATGGCAGCCCAAAGCGGATTAGAAACCGGCTTAAGCGAAATTTTTGCACTAAATAGCACTGCGCAAACATGCAGTGCAGTAACCACCAGTAGGAATTTTAGCACCCTCTATCTAACCAATTGTGAAGTTGAACTGAGCTGTAGTGAATACATAGCCTTACCCGATAGCAGCACCCGCTCTGGCACCGTTAATATTTACTACTTACAAAGCTCTGCAATGTGCGCCGCCAATGATTGTGCTGCCGGTGAAGCATGTCAAAAGGAATATTGGCAAACCCAACGTACTCTAAGTGTGGAGGCTAAAACATTACCATGAGCAAATATACCCTCTGTATTTTATGTTTAATAAGTTTGCTACTAAGCCGATGCGCTATGGCTGTACCGCCTAAAATTGAAGGGCGATTTATAGAGCTACAAGACACGTACACTTCACCCATATGGACAAAAATAAATTTTCAGCAGCAATACATAACCCCTCCTGCGGTATTTATGTTGTCCACTAATCAAGGCGGTAACCCCGCTATAGTGAGAATACGCAATGTAACAACCACAGGGTTTGAAGCATTGCCACTTGAGCCCTCAGGAGAAGATGGCGAGCATATAACCATGGGCGCGCACTATTTAGCGGTAGAATATGGAGTGCATGAATTTCCTGATGGGACCATTATGGAAGTGGGAAACACCGACTTACGCCTTGAACTACAATACGGTGATAAGTCGGGGTTTGCCCCCATCACGCCTAAAGGTTACAAATCACTGACTTTTAATAAACCGTTTGCCGTAAGGCCTAACTTTTTTCATTCGTTACAAACACTAAATAGTTTAGATAGTAACCCGCCGTCTCAAGCGCTTGTGCCTTTTTTAACCATTGCAGTGCAAAGTGGTTCCTTATCTACAAGCGGGGTAAATATAGCGTTAGAGGCCTCAGAAACCGCATTAGGTGTTATTCAAACTGAAACGGTGGCCTACATGGCTGTAGAGCCTGGCAGTAATCGCACCTTTACCGATGACAATGGGGTAGAAGTGTCGTGGGAGACCTTTTTTACAGGATTCGAAGTTGATGGTTGGAATGATGGGTGTAACTACTTTAATTTTAACAATAACTTTAGTGAGGCACCGCTGGTGGTGGCAAGTAAAAATTCCCGACTTGAAGAAGACGGTGGGTGGCTGCGCAGCTGTAATTTAAGAGCGGATCGGTTAGGGCTGGTGGTTGATGAAGACCGTGATGGCGACAGAGAGCGTAACCACGTAAAAGAAGAAGCCTCTATATTAGCTATGACCAGTACGTTTGTATTTAATGGCGATATTTTAGATTGCGATACTTTATTTCCTGGCGCTATTTCTACCTACAATGATGGACAAGTGCAGCTTGTTCAAGGTGTGGAAATAACCGATAGCAATGCACAATTTATTACCACCACTAATTTAATATCAACGGCACTCACCAACCCGCCTTTGTGTAATGGCCAAGGCTGTGTGGCCACTGGGTATAACTCCCTTGAGCCAAATCAAGCTGCGCAAGTACCCACGGTCACAAACGATGGAAGCTCTACCGGTGATGTGCCTGTATCGTTAGCTGGTGATTATTTTTATGACGAACTAGCACTTAACTTATTGGAAGATGAGTACAAGGTAACAGCGCCCACCCGTATCTTTTTAAAAGATACATCGTCGCTAATTTCTAGCGCATTTTTGAACATAGGCAAAACGAATATTGTGGTTGAGGAAGGAGCGTATTTAGCTATATATGTCGATGGGGATGTTGCCATTGCGGCTGATGCAAATATTGCTGCATACATTGTCGCAACGGGGGAAGTAAGAATTGCCCAAAATGTCACGTACCAGGGCTCTATAACCGCTGCAACACAAGTAATAACCGAGGGCAGCTCTACGTTTGATGCGTTAACAGTGCCAGAGAGTATTCCTGGGTTTTGCGGTATTTTTACGCCGGTTTTGCTTGATCACTACCGCATATCATTAAGTGATAACCAAGGCTTAACCTGTCAAGCAAAAGAAATGACATTAACCGCCTGTGCAAACGATGCATGTGATTTACTGTATGATGAGCCTTCCGCACTTGACCTGTCTCCAGATAACAGTGGCCAGCAAAGCTGGGTAAGCGGTGAAAATATTACCTTTACAGGCTCTGCCACAGTAGCGCTTGCAAAGCGTACCACAGGCACCGTCACACTTGGCTATAATACCGCCGACCCATCTGCACCGCTGCGTTGTTATATTAATGGTAATAACGTAGGGCTGGGCGGGTGCAAAGTGGTTTTTTCTGATGCAGGGTTTATTTTTAATAACGACACAGCCAATACAGCGAGTATCCCCACTCAATTATCTGGTAAGCTCTCTAACGAGGGTTTTAATGCCGCCGAGCTATCCATTCAAGCGGTTAAAACAAATACCACAACAGGCGTATGCGAAGCCGCATTCCCTGCAGGTGGTCAAGTTGATTTAGATTTAGCTTATACCTGCAGTACCGGCGCTACGTGTTCAGATCCAATACAACTTAGTAATAATGCGAATACGTATAGCGTGCAGCAAGCATATCAAACTTTTTCGCTCACCTTTGATCAAGACTCAAAAGCCCCTATTGCTATTAACTACCCCGATGCGGCTAAATTAAGTTTAAATGCACGGGCAACAATTGTATTAGACCCAGTAACTAATTTATCAGTAAGCTTAACCGGCAGTTCTAACGAATATGTAGTTAAGCCCTTTGGATTAGCGATGCAAGTTGCAAGTGACGGCTATGCTCAAACAGCATACGATAGTTTATTTAGATTAACGGGTGAGTCATTTGATTTAAAAATGAATGCAGTACAGTGGCGCGCAGGGCAAGACAATAACAACGATGGGATACCTGATAACTATAGCGCTATTCATAGTAATCCCATTGCCAAACACTTCATTAGCGAGTCTCCTTTAGTAACACATAGCTTAGTATTACCCAGCTCTGGTAATGAGGGGCAAATTGAAGCGCTAAGTACCCTTGCCTTTACTGATACGGGAAGCTTGAGTGAATCCATATCGCAGTACGCTTATGACCAAGTGGGTATTATAAACGTATTTGCGGGTTTACAAGATGGCGATTATTTTGGTGCGGGCGATGTAAAAGGGCAGCTAAACAACGTAGGGCGATTTGCTCCATCGCACTATCAGGTATTAGGTGTTCAAGCTGCTGCGCAATGTACACAGTTAGGCAGTAATTTAACCTATTTAGATCAGCCATTTGAACTTGGTTTTACGGTACAAGCACTTAATCATAACAACCAGCTAATGGCTAATTACAAACAAGGCTTTCAAAAAGCCCAAGTACAAATAAATGCCGAAAACAATCAAGCTGGTAATTATGTACCAGCAACCACGCTAACCAGCAGGTTAGCCAATATAAGCAGCAATAGTTGGAACACCCTAGCCGATGGACAATGGCAAATGAGCGACAGCACTGCCATGTTAACGCGCTTGGCTATAAATAACCCCGACGGCCCATTTACTATGGTTAACCTTATGGCCACCGTCACTAACACAGAAGGCGCTATGTTAATTGATGCTAACGATGAGCCGAGTACGCAAGTAAGCTGCAGCACTGATTGCAATAGTGTGCGTTTAAACGATGTGCCAATAGACTTTCGCTTTGGACGCTTAGTGCTAGGCAACAATGCCGGCTCAGATTTAGACTCATTACGTGTGCCAATGCAGGCTCAGTACTTTAATGGAACAGGCTTTGTATTAAATACCGAAGATAACTGCAGTGTATTTGAGCATCCGCAGTTATCCCAAATATCGCCTTCAACGCCAATATTAAGCTATGAGTATGGTGCAGGTGCAGCGGGTTCATTAGAGGCAGGCAGCTACCCTACAAACAATGCTATTTATGCAATACCAAATGGCAGTGGTACATTTACATTAGAATACGAAACAGAAAATTGGTTAAAGTGGGATTGGCTTGGTGATAATTCACAGCAAGATCCCCATGCTATTTTGCAATTTGGTCGCTTTAGAGGAAATGATCGGGTTATTTACTGGCGTGAAACAAGA
>Ga0160421_1000045_pt1 | contig 127510 bp, 112 predicted proteins | sample TAMARWmetagpilot_FD_108195 | JGI IMG/M metagenome (GOLD analysis project Ga0160421, IMG submission 108195) | Phycosphere-associated microbial communities from TAMU algal ponds, Corpus Christi, Texas, USA - TAMU ARW-7 10/27 metagenome pilot | ecosystem: Engineered > Artificial ecosystem >... | reverse complement strand
TTTTGAGGATGGATAAACGTGTTGATAGCAAGGCAAAAAATTCGCTATTTAGTTGTTCTAAATGAGAATTTTTTAACGCAGATAGCGACACATTTAGCCCCTGAAAATGATTAAGTATTAATGTGGGTTGGTATTATTACTTAAATAACGCCTTAAGCGCCGCTTTATTTTTTACAATATGCGCATTAATAGTGTTAACTTCTTCTAAAGAAATCGTTTTTTTGCTCATCATAAAATGCACATTATTTACGTTAATAGGCGCTACTTGCTCAACGGGTAAAATAGCCGTGTATTTATTAGCAAAATGGTGCGCCACTAACGAATCGTCTACTACAAAATCTACCCGCTTTTTATTTAATAAAGCAAAGCGTTTATCGGCATCGCTGGTAAGTACTATTTGCTTGCTATATTTATCGCTTAACGTTTTAAACGTGTGCCCTAAAAAGCTGCCGCGATTAACGCCGGCTGTTAAGCCTTTTTTAAATAACTGCTCTAACGAACTAATATTTGCCGAGCCAGCATGTTTATACAACAACATTACTTCTTCGCGATAAGGCAAACTAAAGTGGGCGTAAGCTTGGCGCTCACGGGTTTTACTTGCTGCAAACATTAAATCTACACGGCCGTGTTTTAGCTCTTCTAAGGCGCGTAAGGAGTTAGGTAATAACGTAAAATTTATACAAAAAGGGGAGTCTTTAAAAATGGTTTTAATTATATCTATTTCAACCCCCGTTAACGTATTGTTTTTTAGTACCACATACGGCGGCCAGTAGCGCTCGTTGGTGCCTACATTAATGGTTTTATCGCATGCTTGGGTTTTAGCACTAAATAACCCCAAACACGTTACCCACACCAATAAAAATACACGGGTACAGCTCAAAACATTCATTCAAACAGCGCCTTAAGGGCCGCTTTATTTTTATCTATATGCACGTTAATAATTTTAACCTCATCAGGCGTAACTGTTCTTTTGCTTAGCATTAGGTGTATTTGGTCTTTATTAATAGCGGGTATGGTAGGCGCCTCCATTAAATTTTTACCACGCTTACTAAAGTAATTGCCTACTAGCTCGTCTTCTATTGCGTAATCTATACGCTGCTTATTAAGTAATTCAAAGCGCTTACTGGTTGCGCTGGTGTATTCTATTTGTTTTTTATGGCTTTTTTTATACTGCTCAAACTCTTCGCCATAATAACTACCAAAGTTAGCGCCTATGGTTAAACCTTGGTTAAAAATATCAGCCAAGTTTTTAACCTTGTGTTGATTGTTTTTGTTTTCGTATAAACGCATTACCTCAGTGCGGTAGGCCTTTGTATAGTGAACGTATTTAGCCCGCTCATTGGTGTAACTTGCCGCCCAGCCTATGTCTATTCGGCCATGGCGCAGCTCGGTAAAAGCCCGTTTAGAATTAGGCAGCATTTTTACTTCAAAACAAAAAGGCGAGTCTTTAAAAATGATAGTTAATGCATCCACCTCTTTACCCTGTAACTGGCCGCTAATGCCCATTACATACGGCGGCCAAAAAGCATCATGCGAGGCAACGCTAAGCGTTCTTTCGCAGGCAAACACACCCCAAGAGGTACTAAACAACACACACAATAGTAAGGTTATTAATTTATTCATTAAGTCTCTGAGGTAAGCTTTTTTGTACGTTATTAAAACAGTATAACCTAGCAAAATAATATAATGGTGAAGGAATCATTAAAGTTGTAAAAAAATGTATCTAAAAAGGAGAGGGCAAAGGGGTTAAGGGGATAATTATTGCTAAATTCAATACAAACAGCGTATTAAGCTAAAAAAACCTACTTATAAGTTCTTTAATTTATCGGCTTGTTCCTGTAGATTAAACAAAGATGAATGCAGCATTAACGTTGCAAACTCGCAAAAGCCAAGGAGCGGTATAAGCAGTGCCCAATACCACATTAAATTATTATAACCAAAATGCACAAACCTTTAGCGACTCAACACTTAATGTTGATATGTCGGCGCTTTACCGTGAGTTTTTACCTTATGTTGTCCAAAATGGCCATGTGCTAGATGCAGGTTGTGGCTCAGCTCGCGATGCCGCCTATTTTAAAAGCCAAGGCTTTAGTGTGTCGGCTTTTGACGCAAGCCCTGCACTTGCAGAGCTTGCAAGCAGTTACTTACAACAACCAGTAGAGGTTAAAACCTTTCAAGAGCTTGAGTGTGTTAATAAATACGACGGTATTTGGTGCTGCGCGAGTTTATTACACGTTCCAAAGACTGAGTTACCGCAGGTGTTTTTAAACCTGCAAAATGCGCTTAAACCGAATGGCGTTTTATATGTATCGTTTAAATATGGCACGCAAGAGCGTGTACATAATGGCCGTGAATTTACCGATTTAACCGAGCAGTTATTAAGTAATTTATTAAATCAACACACGCAATTAAGCATAGTTAAGCACTGGCAAAGTGTTGATCAGCGCCCAGGGCGCGAAAGCGAAGTGTGGCTAAATGCCATAATAAAGGCTGCACCCATTTTATGATCAGCGCAATGCAGCAACAGCTCGACTTTATAGCATACATTCAGCGCATGCTGGTTGAGGGTGATTTTAGCGCTACCTACAAGTTTGCACTTTTACACGCTATTGCCGATGTATGCGTAGAGCAACCCCTGTTATCTGAGCAAAGTGAATTAGTAATAGAGCTACCAACCCTTGCCGATAAACTCATTACTTTATACTGGCACCATGCAATGCCGTTTTCGTCAGAGCACACCGGCGAAAGCGCCTTACTTAAGCAAAATACAGGCGCGCAATCAAAAGTAATTAGCGTATTGTTTGAATGCCAGCAAAACAATATACGTAACTTTCGCCAGCTTAAGCAAAGCCCGTTTTATAAGCCCACGTTTAATGCTGCTATGGCAACACTAAAATCAGGGCCGCTTTGGCGCTTACAAATTCTCGCCAAACAAGAAGAATGCTTTTTGTACCCACATACAAACAGCACTCAATTTATTACGTTAAATGCAGGCATTGCTAGCTGCTTTAGACGCTTTTACGACCTAGTAGTGTACTTGGCTAAAAATGCATGGCTTCAAAAAATTCAAAGCATAAAGCACAACCAAGCCCTTATTGGCCCGCAAAGTCAGCTGCAAGAGTTTTTATTTGGGGTAGACCGTAATGCACTTACCAAGGCAAAGCCTGTTTTAGTAGAGCTGCAATCAAACACCTGTTTTTATTGCCAAAAGCCAATGAAAAACGATGTTGAGGTTGATCACTTTATACCGTTTGCCCGCTATGCAAACGATCTTGGCCATAATTTTGTGGCCGCGCACCGCACATGTAATAACAACAAACGCGACTTTTTAGCCGCACAGCAGCACCGTGAACGCTGGCAAAACCAAAATTTGGTCGTTAATAGCCAAACTATTAGTAATGAGCTAAGTGCCTATTTTCATTGCGATGCCGATAAATCTCTCGCTGTAAGCAATTGGGCTTATCAAGTAGCGCAAGCAAACAGCGCTAAATTATGGATTGCCAATAAAGACCATTTCGAACAAGCAAAACCAACCGCAGAATTGTTTACGTTTCCAAATGCACCACAGCCTGAGCTAAATCAAGTTGCTGAACCTGCCATTAGTTTAAAATCAGTTGATGAAGCATTAAAGCTACCGTACTTCCCTAATATTAAAATTGCCTGTGGGCATTTTAAAACTGGCGATAGCAGCGATGTTGAATATTTAGACGCGCCACTTGGCGCGGGCAAGCTTGACCCAAACGTGCATTTTTTAGCACGTACATCGGGCCACTCTATGAATGGCGGTAAACACCCAATACTTGATGGCGACTTATTGCTACTTGAGCTTATAACATCCGATAAAGCAGGATCGCTACGCGGCCAAATAGTGACGATAGAGCGAGATGATATAGGCGGGGAAGGGCAGTATTTACTGCGTAAGGTTAATAAATTACCTAACGGGCAATATGAGCTAATCGCCCAAAACCCCGATTACGAAGTAATGATTGCGGATGAAAGCATGCGAACGTTCGCACGCTTTAAACAAGTGGTTTTGTAGTCGCGATTTTATATCGCGCTATTACTTGTAGACGCGCAACTTGCTGGCGTTAAAAGCGTAGCTTGTAAAATAGGTTTTACGTGAGAGTTTAGGGATTTAATAACCTCTATTCGAGTTTATATCGCGTTGGCGATGGCAACCAAAGGGCGGCTGCCGCCGACCGCCCTTTGGAATCCCACGGCGCACCCGAGGATCACACTGTGTCCTCAAGTTAAAAATTGATGTGAACGTAAGCGCCGTGTATTCGCCATCCATGGCGAAGTCACGGCTTAACTTGCATCCATGCAAGTGATTACTCATCAATTTATAACTTTCGGGTGTGATCATGGGGAATTGGAGTGCGCTGGTAGATTGGTGGTTATGAATGTAGGCGGGAGTTTATCTCGCGCTTTGCTTTGTAGGAACTGGCTTTAGCCGTGATTTCTACATGGTTTGGGAAAGGGATTAATAACTTCTATTCGAGGTTTTATCGCGTTGGCGATGGCAACCAAAGGGCGGCTGCCGCCGACCGCCCTTTGGAATCCCACGGCGCCCCGAGGATCACACTGTGTCCTCAAATTAAAAATTGATGTGAACGTAATCGCCGTGTATTCGCCGTCCATGGCGAAGTCACGGCTTAATTTGCATCCATGCAAGTGATTACTCATCAATTTATAACTTTCGGGTGTGATCACGGGGAGTTGGAGTATGTTGGTAGATTGATTTTTACAAGCGAGTTAAAACTATAATCTATTCTTTTAGTTTACTGTTTTAATGTAAGTTGTATTTTTTTATTACATCATTGATGTATAGCTAGCTTTTAATGTATTAGCTAAATAATAAAGATAACAACAGTATATGGATAAAATGTTATCCATTTATAATTCTTTAGATTTTTTGTCATGTAGTTCAAAATGACTTGATACTTACTACGGATCCTAGATATGAATACAAGAGACCTTACGGAAATTGAATCTGAAAAAGTTAAAATTTTGAAAGATTTTAACATACCTTATTCGCTACTTTTTATAACTGATACAGGGCTTACGAAAAATATACTTGATGCGACAGCACCTATAGCTAATTTATTAAAAGAACAGGGCGTTCATAATTTTGAACTTCAAGAATATGGCCCCGATCACAGAGTTATGTTTCCTGGTGTCATTCTAAGTGGTGAGCAACGGGAAGAGACAAAAGTTTCTTTATATAGAGCCAATCGTAGAGGCGATATGCGTTTTTGGCCTGGTAGGTTTAAGAATTATGCTGCTGATGATCAAGTGTTTGCTTTATTTGTTGCAGATAACAACATAGTACTTCTCAATTTGTCTTCTGAAGAGCCACTTGAAATAGGTGATGGATCTTTCTTTTCTGAAATATTAGAAACTAATAGTTCCCATCAGTTATTAGGTACAGAAATTGGAATTCTTGAGGAAGAAACTGAGGTAGAAGATGGAACTAGTAGTGAAATTGAAACTCCTTCCAGATTTGAAGTATCTAGTTATGGGTGGGATAGCGATGTAGAAGGCCTTGTTAAGCGTCTCAACCGAAAGGATATCAAGTTACCAGGCTTCCAACGAGGTTTTGTATGGAGCCCAACAGAACAATCAAGGTTTATTGAGTCACTTATTCTTGGTTTACCAGTTCCTAATATTTTTCTTGCAAAAGATAATGAGTCAAAAACATTAAATATCATAGATGGGCAGCAGCGTTTAAAAACACTCCAGAGATATTTAGCTGGTGATTTTGCTATTTCTAGCAGTAAAAAAATATACGAAGACCTGAGAGGCTGTTACTTTAGTCGCGAAGTGGCAAAGTCCCCTAAATCAAAAGTCCTTGAGGATGCCGATGCACGCACATTAGCTGATTCAATATTGCATAGTATAGTCATACATCCTGATGCTTCTTCAGATAGTCCGGATTATGGATTTGAATACAACAATGCAGTTATACAAATATTTAGGAGATTAAATACAAGTGGGAAGGCCCTGCAACCTCAGGAAGTTAGATCTTGTATTTTTTATGGTTCACTTGATGTACTGCTTCATTCGTTAAATGATAACCCATCATGGCGTGATTTATTTGGTGTTAAACATAGTCGATATAAAGATGTAGAGGCTATTTTAAGGTTTTTTGCACTATATGAACAATTTGAATCTTATAAAGCTCCAATGCCTAGTTTTCTTGATAAATATATGGAAGAAAATAGAAATATCAATATTGAAAAGGGACAAGAATTAACCCGAATTTTTGAAAGTGTTATGAGTCGTTTATTAGATGCATGTAGTGACTCACTATTTAAAACTGGCAGCACACTTCTTTTATCTAAATTTGATGCGGTAACGGTTGGATTTGCAAAAGCCTTAGCATCAGGTAAAGCTTTTGATGATCAAGAAATCAATTCAAAAGTGGAGATGCTCTTGGCTGACGATGAGTATGTTGTTTCGACGGCTGAATTTATTAATGATACTGGCAATGTAGTTAATAGGATTAACGCAGCTATAAGAATATTTGAAGGATAGGCCTTATGTCGCAACGCTCTCGTCACAGGGGTCATGATAAATATAAGTCTAGAATAAATGGTTTATTTAAGACATATGAAGAAGAAAATAATTTAGAGACGCAAGCTCATAATGCTAAATATCTTGCTGTGTTAGTCTCTGGCTACTTAGAACAAGCTGTAAAAGAGCTATTATTACATTACTCAAATCAAGGATCTAGATCTCAGATAGCAAGGTATATAGAAAAGACTTGGCCGATATCTAGAAATATGAGTTCTGATAATATTAAAGAAATTTTACATCAATTTAATTCAGAGTGGAGTGATGAGTTCTTAACATGGCTTGAAGGTAAAGAAAGTCGAAAAACTCATATAAATTCTATAGTGCGTTGGCGCAATAGCATTGCTCATGGGCAGGAGTCTAATACTACAGGTGTTACACTTGTTTCAGTGCGGAATGCCTTCAATACTATTGTTGAATTAATTTCATTCATTGAAAGTAGGGTTAAACCTCAATCAACCTAGTGCAGCTTCTAAAAAAATTAAGATAAAACCTTAGTTTTAATCATGAATTTTAGCTAATAAATTAGTTATGCAGTTTCCAAGTTTTACACCTAAAAGTGGTGGAACTGCATTACCTACCTGAGTATATTGCGGTACTTCAAACTTACGCATTTGCCCACCTGTAGTAACTTTTGAGCGAAATTCAAATTGGTCAGGAAATGATTGTATTCGAGCCATTTCCCTTACGGTCAGTACGCGAAGTTCGCTTTTATCGTAATGACAGGCGTCGTCTGGGATTGATAGCGCCGCAGGTGCAGGAGAATCTGCAATTAAAGCTTTTTGAGTTTGTTTTTTAGTCGGATGTTCTAATAGGTATTGGATTAGATCAGACTTATTCTTAAATTTAATCAATTTGTTTTGATGATTTAAAAACTCTTTATTGAGTAATAAAGCAGCACTCTCATTACTTAAAGTCGCTATACCATTTTTAAGAATATTAAATACATCTTTTGTGACTTGTTTTTTATCAATGTCTTGCAATATTTGGTAAATTCTAAAACGTCTTTTTACAATATCACTATTGGCTCTTAGTACATGATTTTTTAGCTCAGTAACATTCCCTAGGACACCTGAAAAATGAGTATTTAATTCTTTAATATACGATGATGTTTTTGATGGACTAGTTAACTTTAAATCATCAAGTGCATCTTTTACTGTTGCGGCATTATCTGCGACTAAGGAGCTAAGAAAGCTATCTTTAAATAACTTAAAATGATCTGTTTTTGTTATGTCAAAATAGGGCAAGTCACCAAATTTTACGCTACTAATGTTCTTTTTAGCTTTTTTATAAAAGCTAGCAGATTGCTTGAACAATTCTATTTCAGTTTCATTTAAACTCTTAAGCTTTTCAAAATAGTCATTTCGTATTGCAATCATGATGAAGCGAGGTCTGTTTTGAGCTATTCCAGAGAACCTTGCGTTAATATGAAGACAAAGTGGAATGTACCCTTTAGTTGCAAATACTTTTGCAACTTCATACCACGCATGAAATTGGTTTCCTTCTTCGTCCTTAAAAGCGCGTAAGATACCTGTTACGTTTTCGAGCATTGCAATTTTAGGGCGAACTAGAGACACGAAAGTTGCAAATTCCCATGGTAAAGTATTTTTATCGCAATCTTTTTTACGCATACCCGCCATACTGAAACTTTGGCATGGTGGTCCGCCTGAAACTAGATCTAACTCACCTTTGCCAAATGAATTATGTAGTTCATCGCATAGCTCTGAATTTGCCTTTAACAGTTTATTAAGTTCAACAATACTGCCAACTATAAGTTTATTTTGAATGTTTTTTAAGTCATTAGGTAAATCAGAGAACCCATCTTTATTGTCGAACTCAGGAAAGTTAAAAGGGTTTTCTCTTAATCTAGGTTTTAAATCTTTATAACTACTGTTTAGCCATAATGTATTTGCTGGCATTAAGTTATCTTCAGCTAATTGTGCTAAATCTTCTTTAAAAAAATTATAAGCAAAAGTTTCTGCCGCCATTGGAGAGAGCTCATTAGCAAGTACGGTATTAAAACCGACACTTTCTAGTCCTAATGTTAAGCCGCCACAGCCTGCAAACAATTCAATATGATTCAAAACACACCAAGTAATAAATGAAAACCATCGAATTTTACGGTAATCGCGCTTAAAAGTCCAGGTAAGAATTTATTATTTTATATGTTGACTTAAGAGTATGAAAAGAATAAGTTAATTTAAGGCTTATGAGAGTAGCCTTCCTTCCTGTAAAGACCCTTTGTGTCCTCTCTGTAGATAAAGTTGTGAATTCGCAGCTAGATTTACAGTGTTCGGACTGAAATCAATTTATTACTTTAACTACATATATTTATGGCGCGGGAAGTGCCATCCTGATTATAGGAAAAGCGTTTAGCATTACCCATTTAACCTAAATTTATTTTAGCTGCGATGAATTCCAAAATATTTGGACCATCGAAAATGATAAATGAAAAACGACTTAAACAAGAAGCAAAACTTTTAAAGAAAAACAATGATAGTTTAAATCAAGCACGAGCACTAGAAATTGTTGCTCGTAAATATGGTTATTCTAGTTGGCGTGATGTTTCAAAAGAGTTAAAAAAGCAAGCAATAGAAGGTATTCCCATACCCAGTATTTCAACAAATTTTGTTGAATACAATGAAGTTGAAATGTCAGATAAGGATTATGAGGTTTATGATCAAGAACGGGTCGGTGATTTACAGTTAGAACAAAAATTATTGCTGAGAAGTAATACAGTTGCTTTGACTAAGTTAGGCGTAGAGTTTTCTCTTTTTGAGCCTACACAAACAGGTTTAAATAAATCTATTCTGGATGCAACGCAATCTGTAAGAGATCATTTCGAGTTAGAGGAGTTTCATTATTACTTCCAACAAGAGCAAGGTGTTATAAGAAAAGAAGTTAGCTATTTGGTAAAACAGAACGAAATAAAAGAAATTATTGGAAGTTTTTACCGCCCTAAAACTAAGCAGGGTGATCCGAGAATGTGGTATCGGCAACTACCCAAATTTGCCGCCGCTGGTGAGCAAATTGCTATTATCATTTACCAAGGTGCCCCGCATCTCATTAACCTTAGCCAAGTTGACTTAGAGAATGAATTACAGAACCCTTATAGCCATATATATAAATTAATAAAAAGCTATATAAATAAAGAGTTTTCTTATTCTGCAGAGTTACTTACCAAGATAAAAGGATTAGCTATAAAACCTTTTAAAGCACTGCGAAGTGGTGATACTGCAATTGGTTTTACATTAGAGGCTTTACTTGGTATCGAGGCAAATTCATCAAAAGATCCGGATTATCATGGTATTGAAATTAAGTCGGGTAGGGGCGGTAAAAATCGGACAACTTTATTTGCCCAAGTTCCTGATTGGAATTTAAGCCCTTGTGGGTGCAAAGAAATAGATTTTGCTAAAGGCTCTAGTGCAAAAATTTTGGAGAAATATGGCTATGAAAGAGAAGAGGACTTTAAATTGTATTGTACGGTCAGTACTCAGCGTCAAAATTCTCAAGGGCTACATTTCATATTTAACAAACAAAAAGACCAGCTTGAAGAATGGTATCGTAATGAGGAATTAGTCGCTGTTTGGCCAGCGAAACTATTAAAAAAACGTTTAGTTGAAAAACACTCTGAAACATTTTGGGTACAAGCTAGGAGTTTTAAAGAAAGTGGCGAGGAATTTTTTCAATTAGAAAAAATTGTGCATACTAAGGCACCTGTTTTGAGCCAATTAATACCGTTAATATGCTCCGGTGTCATTACAATGGATCATCTAATAAAACGTTCGGGTGAAACCGGTCGAGTTACAGAAAAAGGACCGCTTTTTAAAATAGATAAAAGAAACCTAGAGTTGCTTTTCCCCGAGCCCATAGAGGTTAATTTATAAATTAACCAGTAAAAATTGGGGGTAATTAACTGCTCGTAAATACCAATTTGCTGCATTAAAACCACTCCCTGTTTGCGAGTAGCTAGTTTACTTAAATGCGGTACAGCTACAAGTAATAATCGACTAAGTTACTAGTATTTAAGTACAAACGCGTGAGTTAAGTATTAGCCGGTCGGGCAATAAAATGACGATGCTAAGAAATTATCCCCCTTCAACTTCACCTGAAAACACATAATTAATGAGTAATTACCTCGCATGGCGGAATTTTGTTCCCGACAAATTCCAAGTACCTAAATCCCTTTAGGCAATGTGAGAGAAGCGATGCTTGCAAATGGGCGAAAAACGTAGTTTTGAACGAGAGGGTAGGGAAACCCGAACTGGAGAGCGTACATGGATGTGAAAGTTGTGCTTTCATCACGTTTACGTTCATATTAATTTTGTATTTGAAGATAAGTGAAGTTGCGGGGCGTCGAAGGGTTCCAAGGGGCGTTCGGCGCTATGCGCCCCTTGGTTGCCATCGCCAACGCGATATAAGGAACTAAAAATACAGAGCGTCAGCAAGCTTAACGCCTTCGGTCACGAGGCGGTTAAGAAAACTATTCTTAGATAAATATTTTCGATTAAAATTTATATAATGCTTTAGTGATCTTAAACGACTTATCACTACACAGAATTAGACCTTCTTCTTAAGTATTCATTATGTAATGAAAGGCTAGATGCTTTACATATATCAGCAACCTGATCTAACCAAAAAAAGTACTCTGACTGTCGCTCTAGTGACCAGTTAGATGGTATTGCAGCTGCATTAGAGCACAAGTCTGCTAATTTGATACGCTTTACCGAGTTTGATTTAGTTGGAAGTAATCTGAGCGTTTCTTCTCTTCGTTCCTTTAAGCATAGAGATTTATCGTCTGAGAGAGCTTCTACTAATTCCAGAACACGATGGCCACAGGTTTTATAAACCTCTTCTGTAGTAACGCCTGTGTCTTCTAAAATATCATGAAGTATTGCGGCGCATAGTTCGTCGTCGTCATCAACTCCTGCTATATCAGTAAGCAGGGCTGCAACTTCTATCAAATGATTAATATAGGGCGAGCCGTCTGATTTTCGCTTTTGCTGCACATGATATTTTGAAGCCAGAGCTAGTGATTTAATTAAAAGCTGGTTTGAGCTCATATTGCAACCTTAGAGTAATATTTATAAAAGCTATAGTTAAAAAGCCAAAGTTAAAACTGCAAAGTACAACTTTTTAGGTTGTACTGAAATAGCACTTTGAACGTAGCCTCTAAATTTTAGAAACAGGTTATCCTTGCATAACACCCTAAATTAGCATGTTTTTATGTACCCATCATATTGACGTTGTAGTTCTAACCAAGTTGCAGCGCCAACTTTTGTGGCTTTTTCTAGTTTTTTGGCAAGTGTAGAGTCAACAGATAAGTTTCCTGCCATAAATTGCTTAAGGGTCTCAATTTCTATGTTTGACTTATCAGCAAGATATTGAATGCCCTTAGATTCAAATTTATCTAAGCAATTTCGCTTAAAAAAGTTTGAAGGGTGTTTTCGAAAGCCACCATCGGGTCGTTTTACTAGCTTTAAATCTTTTAGAGGAATCCTTTTGCTGCGCTTTATAAAGTTATAATTGGTCACGTGATTTCTTTGCGCTCCTTTTTTATAACTTAATGGTTTTTCTAAAAAAGGCCTACATTAAGTAGGCCATGACGAAAAAGTTTCTCACACTTTTTCTTCTGCCCCATCACGGAAGCAACACATGCTAATAATATAAAATACTTGCGACAGAATAAGTCGCAATATCGTTGTTTTTATTAAATATCGATCATTTAGTTACTCAACGCAGCAAGTTTAAGCAGCCCACCCATGCATTATTTGAGTCGGGCATTCTGAGAGTGAAAACTAATAACTCTACGGAACGTCCATTAATGAGCATATTAGTAATTTCTACTAACTGTTCAATGTTTTGAGGCTCAGAAACAAGCGTGTCGTCATCTAAAGGTGTATACACACCTAACTTACTATCAAAGTCTCGACGGTCTAAATTCAAGTAAGCGATTGACTCATCTTTATATTGCGCTCGCAGTTCTTTAATGTCTTTGGGGTGTTCATCTTCACCTAACTCTTTTAAGAGAAAGTCGATTTGATAGTCATTGATGTTAACCTGCCAGCCATGGTCATTTTTAATTGCTTTATTCTTTAATAGATCTTGTTCAAGGTCGTATTTCATTAAGTTTCCTTGCTGAATGTTTATGTGATGCTAGAGAAGCTTGAGGGCTTAAAAACATGATTGCTAGGCTTTTAAACAACTTCCTTATCATCGTAATTACATGCAGATTAACCCAAAGCACTCTACTATAAAAGTGCTTTCATATATAAAATAGTGCAATTACACTATTTTAACCTGAAGGCTAACCTGCTGTTATTGTTTGATTTATGATAATGTGTCGGTAAGTTTAAGTTATGATAGGCCCCAAAGTTGATGCCAACGGCTAAAGGAAAGACTCTCCCTCGCATTATTAATATGATGCAACTCATCCCCATTACTCCTAGATGGACAACGGCCAAAATTTTACAGTCAAGCCTTGAAGATAGAGGCTTTGCAGTGACAAAACGAACTGTAGAGCGAGATTTAGTTGAAGTGGCTGATTTATTTGGGTTAGTAAGCTCAGACTCACCTGACGGGTACAAATGGTCTTATTCAAGAAAGCGTTCTGATATTTACTTACCTTCAATTTCTGCAGAGGAAGCTTTATCACTTCAGCTAGTTGAGCATCACCTTGAAGATTACTTTCCTAAAGAGGTATTTTCTCAGCTTGATGCGATCTTTAAAAAATCAAAAGATACATTGGTGAGATCCGAGTTATTACACTCATGGCCATCGAAAATTGCGAGTTTGCCACATGTTTTAGCTTTTAAACCATTAAACATTGATGCTGGAATTAAATCGCTAATTACCCAAGGGATTTTAGAACAAAGAAAATTGGAGATAACTTACGGTGGTTCCGATTCTGTTCATCTTATTTCACCATTAGGTATGTTGATAAGAGACACTAAATTGGTTCTTATTTGCTACTTTTATGATTATAAAGAACCGAGGCATATTCTTTTTCATCGAGTTAATAGCGCCAAGTTATTAACTGAAACATTCGATACAGACTTTGACACTTTAAAATATGCTCAAACAGGTGCTGTGGGTGTATTAGTAAATGCTGAGGTAATTGATGTAAAACTCGAAGTAAAAGGCTATGTCAAAGAACTATTCCAAGAATCAGCCATTAATGAAAGCCAAAAAGTTAGTGACGAAAATGCTTTGTCTAAATCGACTACTCAAAATGATTGGGTCAGTGTTTCTATTAAATTAGCTCATACTTTGGAGTTGGAGAATTGGCTCATGGGTTTGTCAGATCACATTATTGTAAAGGCACCGGAGCAGCTAAAAGCCAGAGTTATAAGGCGAATGATAAAATCATTGGGGCACTATGGTATTAAGACTGAATAAAGATCTTATATAAATATAGGCACCTCAACTACCTTAGCTAATTTGAATTACTTAGCTATATTTGCCGCTCGATACTTTGAAAATCCTTAACTGCAAATTTAAGCTTCTACGATTAAATATAATACGCGACTCATTTTGTCGTAGTTATGAAATAAGCTATTCATATGGAATGATTAAGGAAAGTGGAGAAAGTAATGTCTTGTTCTTGTGAAGTTAAAAATTTAGAAACAGCCTTTAAAGTAAAATATAGAAGATTGTTCTTTCTAATATTTTTAATAATTTTTGGCGGCTGGGGTTCAAATTATGCTAAAGACAAAAAAATTGAAGAACTAGAAGCTGCAATACAAAAGTTAGATAACTCAGTTCAAACTATCAAAAGTAAAAATAGTTTCTCTTCAAAATAAGGTTGTAGTAAGTACAACAGAAGATGGTATTTACAGCTAAGAAATTATTTAAGTAATTGTATGTAGACTCCACATTATTTTTATTTAGATAGGATAGTTTACTTGTTGCTTTCAAGGAGAGATTACTTGTAACAGAGTCAACTTTGAAAAACTTATCTGTTCTTTGGTTGCGGTCGCCAAAGCGGCAAGTATAAGTAAAGGTGACGAGCACCGAGTTGCGGGGAGTGGGTTTCAGCTATTTAAAGCTGCGCTTTACGCGTCAGCAAGTTTAACGCCTATGGTAAAGTTTAAAGGCCAGGACTAAAACAATATCCCTGTGCTCCCCCCAAACTGGAGAGCGTACATGGATGTGAAAGTTGCGGGGCGTCGAAGGGTTCCAAGGGGCGTTCGGCGCTGTGCGCCCCTTGGTTGCTATCGCCAACGTGATATTACCAATCAAATTTGCAAAAGCGCTGTATTTTCACAATCACCACACACTAATGAGTAGAGCTCTTTGCGTTTGCTCACTTTAGTATTAGCGCTGCTACATTGCGGGCAAGACGTTTTCATAGGTGTATTGGTATCGCACTCGCCACATGTAACAAAATAGCCGTAGCGACCTGAGCGAGGTTTAAGCGTCGTTTGATTATTGCACTGCTTACACTTTAAATTTATTTCATTGGCAATATTTGGTTGCTCTTGAGTTATTGGTGCAATAGCTGTTGATTCATCTAGATAAACTGGGCTTGGTTCGTTGAGACTTGATGTTTTTGCGCCAGGTTTTAACTGTGTGGAAGGGGCAATATTTTGCTCTAAAAGAAACTCACAGATCCTAGCTAGGCTTTCTTCACTAAACCAAGGACGAGTATTGGTCGAAAAAAAGTGCAGAGCATTTGGTGTTGAGGCAGGTAGCTTCATTATGTCTAAAAGTTTATCAGCTATAAATTCAGACTTTACGAGACGCTCTTCAAGCGTTTTTGGTGTATTATCTCGATTAATTATGGCATTACTCGATATTGCACAGATGCTATGCCATTCACGGCCACCAAAATTTTGTTGTATTTTACCAAACATTTTTGGCAGGAGTTGAGGAGCATTGTCTCTTACTAAACTTTTTAGTAATGCCAATTGTAGCTCAACTTGTTTGATTGGTGACGGCATGCCTTGCCATTGCCCACGGTAACTGCGACTCCACTCTTGATGTTGGTTTATTGCAACTTCACCGGTAATACTTTTTGATTCAATAAGAATAAATCCGTAGGTGTAAACAACTAGGTGGTCTATCTGTGCGGTTTCGCCGTTGTGTTTAAACTTTACATCGTTAAACACAAATACTTGAGAGTGGTCTTTAAATGCGCGGCGTAAGTAAAATGCTACGTCTAGCTCTTGTTTTTGACCCGCTTTGATCTTAGCGTAATTGGAAGTTGATAGAGATTTATCTTTTAAAATCATGCGACATCCTTTCTGTCATATATGTTTAAATCATATCACTGAAGTACCTAATAAAAATACTGTTGAAGGGTTTTTTACTCGCCCTGCTTTTACGCTGTTAATTTATTAAGTTATGAGAAGCTGCGCTTCTAACGTGAGCAAGCTCACGTTAGAAGCGCGATATAAAATCGCGCCTAAACACCACATCCACGCCAGTGTAAAATTCACCTTGTAGACGCGCAACTTGTTGGCGTTCAAAAGCTGGGCTTTACGGTGATAATTTATAAGTAATGAGAAGCTGCGCCTCTAACGCGAGCAAGCTTCGCCCCTACGGTAAACTTGAGCGCCGCTCCTCGAAGCTCATTACGTCTCTATTTAAATAATATTGCAATCATATTAAATACCGTTAAACTAATCATTAGTTTATTAATGACCGATTAGGCAGTCATTTATGAGATCTGAACAAGCATTAAAGTTGGCGCGTCGCTTGGGTGATTTAATTCGTCAGCATCGTACTTTACTTTATACCCAGAGCACGTTCGCTAAGATGATTGGTGTATCTCGCTCCACGGTACAAAAGCTTGAACAAGGAGAGGTAGTAAAAAGCGATATATTGTTTGAAGCCCTTGTTGTTCTTCAATTGCAAGGCTCATTGCTGGATGAAATTAACGAGCTAGCCGCAGATGTGGGCGGTTATAATGCAAGACAGCGTAAAAGCAATAAAACTCAGGTGATTAACGATGACTTCTGAAGCTTATGTATTTATTGACGGTTTAGAAGACAGCCCCATAATTTGTGGTTTTTTTAAGTTAAATCCACAAACTGGCCGAGGTGAGTTTAATTATGGTAAAAGTTACCTTGCGCGCTCTGATGCGTTTGCGCCCCTTGGTTGCCAACGCCAACGCGACATAGGGAACTAAAAATACAGAGCGCGAGCATGCTTCGCGCCTACATTGAGTGCTAACAGCAAAGCTTGGTGTAACCTTGTAGACGCACATTGCTTTCGTTTAAAACCAGATCTTTTACGGTGTTAATTTTTTAAGTAATGAGAAGCTGCGCTTCTAACGTGAGCAAGCTCGACGTTTACAAGCGCGATATAAAATCGCGCCTACATGTTAGTGCCTTTCTTTATGTAATCTTTGCATCTTTTAGCAAATTAAAGCTGCTGTGTGTGGTTTTAATTATGCGGTTATTTACTTTGAGTAATTTTATTTAAGTTTTAGTAACAATAAACGCAAACTTTTTGGTTGAGGTGTGGTCATAAAAAGAGCTGCTTTTTACAGCTTGTTACAAATAAATAACGTGCCACTTGGTTGCAAAATGAGCGTGTAGCTATTGCTAGCATTATAATGTGGCGCGCTGAGCTTACCAGTGGTTCATTAAATATTAACATTGATAAAATTGTTCTTTTAATTTGCACTGTCTAGTATTAAAGATTGACAGTACACACCCAAACAAAACATAATATTAACATTGGCTACACTTAAAAAGCATTTCACTTAATTGTATTGCGTAAATTGGTTGAAGGAGGGAAGTATTATGAACAAATTACTCATTGCATGCGCTATCACTGCTGCAACTTTGTACGTGTTTAAAAACGATTTGACCGCCTTGGCTCAAAATAATCTACCCAACTCAATAACTAACACCACGTCTGTGCAGCCTGCTCAACCTCTGGTGGTAGATATACAAGCAATGCAAAGTAGCCACGATGTAACTAATAAAGAAGGCACTGCACTTACCGAGCAAATTGTGATTACTCCTCAAGAGGTGGGTGAATACTCTGAGCTAGAAAGCGCTGCTCAAATTCAAAGTACGCTTGATTTAGCACAGTCAGAGCAAGTGTTTTTAGATAAAGTGCAAAGCAGCTTTGCTGAAAAGTCGCTATTTTTATACAGCTTTGAGTGTAAGCAAAACGATTGTAATGCAGGCATTGTGGCAACCGACGGGCAACCTAAACACGAAGACATAGCCGGCGTGTTAGCGCATTTGTCGGCGTCTGAAGAGTTTGCTAATCACTCTGTGCAATTAGCGGGTGTGGCGGTTAATAACGATGGTATTTTACAATACGATTTAAATATTAAAAACATGCCCCCCGAATAATACTAAGCGTAATATATAGTTAATTACTTTAAGCCGCCAAACTTGGCGCTAGCTGTGTTACAAATACAAAGATGCTAAAAGTGCAGCAGTGTACAACTAGTTAGTTTTAACGACTAAACAACGCATTTTTTGTAGCAATAAAACGTTTTCTCAGTCTTAAATCCATACTTAAAATAGCTCGCTTAATTAAGCGCATTAATACAATTCTATACTTTTAAACGACAAAGCGGCCTGGTGGCCGCTTTTTTGTGCTGGTAATTAAGTAATGGCAGTTTTATCTTTAAATAGCGTATTTGCTGCGTTAAAAATTGTTTGTTTAGAGCAATAATATCAAGCTTATTTGCTCGGCTATTCTTTTGTTTGCATGTTTTTAGCGCGCTCTTCCGCCTCTATTAAGGCTTGTGATTTAGGCGCTTTCTTTTTTTCCTCAATCACGGGCTTTTTATCTGAATTTGGGTCCCAGCTTTCATCTAGCGAAAGGTTTGCAAATGGGTTGCTAGAATTACTTTGCTTGGGCGTACTATCAGGCTCTGGTTGGGCTGGCTGTGGTTGGTGAGCTGTTGATATTGGCGCATCTAACGTGGGTTCGTTATTTGGTTTTGCTGAAACTGTAGCTTGTGCAGGCTCTTTACTTGGTTTTAAAGGCGCATCTGGATTGTAGGTACGAATTTCGGGCTCTTTAAAGTCGTGTTCGCTATTTAACGTGGTTTGATCAAGCTCGCTGTTTTTATCGGCTGTATGCATATGCGCGCTGGTATTAGGCTCAGTGATAGGGTTACTAGGCGCAGCCGGTTCGTTTATAAGAGTAGACTCTTGTGGTTTTACTTCTTCAACGGGCTCTGCTTTTGGCTGTTCTACCGCGGCGGCTTTGTGTTTACGCGTGCGCTTAACCGAAGGTGCGTCTGGGTTAAACTCTCTTACCTCGGGCTCTGCAAAGCCTTTTGCATTTTGAATACGCGCTAATGTATTTTTTGCGGCAGCTTCAAACTCTGCGGTGTTTGGCTCTGGCGCTACTTTTTTAGGTTCAGGTGCTGGTGCATCTTCTTCTGGTTTAGCTTGTTCTGGCTCAGCCTCTGTGGCTTGCGTATCGGCAGGCAGTGGCTCGTTAATTGCCTCGTTTTTTGGTGCATTAGAGCTTGCAGGCTCTGGCACGCTAGAGGCCGAAACCGGTGGCACAACTGGTTTTGAAAGCTCATCACTTGGGGCTGGAGCCGTTTTGGGTGGTGCTGCTTGTTCTTCGCTTTTGTTGTTTTTAGTCATCGCTTTAGTTGGGGCTTTAGCCGGTGGAGCAACAGGCGGCTCGGGCTTATTTTGTTTAGCGCGGCGTAAACGTATAACCACCATGGCGCCAATTAATACCACAATAAGCAGTAGCAAACTTGGTAACAATAATGAACTTGGTGGCTCTGCAACTGGCGCAGGTATAAGTACAGGTGCGGGTTTGGGCGTTGTATTAACCGTTGGCTGCTCTTTTTTAGGCTCTATTTTAGGCGCTGCTTTTGGGGCTGTTTCAGTGGCCACCGGCTGCGCTTGGCTAGTGGTAGGTATTAACTCGCTGTTATTAGACTCAAGTTCACCCTTAGGTGTGCTTGGCGTATCCTTTACTGTATTAATTGGCGCAGTCTCTGGCTCGTTAGTTTCTGAGCTTTGCTGGCTTATTTGATTTGTAGGCTGAGAGCTTGTAGTTGCTTTGCTTGCGCTTTGTTTTATAGCTTTTTCGGCCGCAGTTATTTGCTCAAGCAGTTGTTGTTCTTGCTCGGGGGTAAGGGCAAGTGGTTGTGGCTCTTGTTCAACTACTGGCGGCTCTACAGGTTTTGGTTTTGTTTGTACTTGCTTGGGTTTATTACAGTTTCTTTTAAAATCGCGTGCGGCGCTGCGGTATTTGGCACTGGCTTTATTATTACTGTACTGCTGCATTTCTTGCTTAATTAAAATACACATGGCTTCGTTATAGGCAGCACTTTGGCTGCTGTAAAATAAAGCAAAGCAAAAAATAAGTTGAGAGAGTCTAATAATCATAAAACACGGCGCTTAAGTATCAATAGTCTGATTTTAAGCGCAAAATTAAAATATATCTAGGCACTAAGGGCGTGTTGACCTTTGTGGATTGAAAATTTGTTCAATCTAAGGGCGATTAAATCGCGGCGTGAGGTTTGTAACCTAGTGAAATAAGTAAAAACTACCCAACAACACGCCCTTGTTAATCAATCACCATTAGGCTGCGGTACTCGTCGTAGGCAAATTGGTCGGTCATGCCACTTATGTAATCTTGAATTAGCCTACAACGGTAGTAAAACTCGTAAGCGGCAAAGTGATCGGGCTCTTCTTGCATGGCATCTATGGCGTGCTGATAACTATTTAAGTGCTTTTTAGAGAGCTTTTTAACCAAACGCGATTCGATTAATAATCGTGAGTCGCCACTTAATGCGCGTTTAAAATCGTCGCTGTTAAGTTGTAGCAGTGGTTTATAACAATCGAGCAGGCCGTTAATTATGCGATAGCCTTGTAGTTCAAGTTTTTCTACCTCTTTGTGAGAAAACACATGCTTAAGCGCCACCTGTTTAAGGGTTTTAGTAACGGCGTGTAGGTGGCTGTTATCTTCTAATAGTGCTTGGTTAAAGTCGCCGTGGTAAATAGGCTCAATGTGCTCTATAAAACGCTTGGCGGCGTGGTTTACAAGCGGGTGAAGCAAGGCTACGCGCAGGTAAATAAAAAATTCGCTATTAAAGTTGTAAGGCTGCGCGTTGGCGCGCTCTAGTGCGTAATCTAGTGCTTTATCTACAAAATTTAGGTGTTCGGTGTCGTCAATGGTTAGGTTTATAAGGGCTTTTTTATATTCACTTTTTAGCTGCTGACAAAGTAGCTCGGTGGTTATTATGTCTTTTTCTACGGCGTCTTCTATGTCGGCTAAGCAATAGGATATATCGTCGGCTGCTTCCATTATGTAACTTGCCGGATGGCGGCAGTATGGCTCTATAACCAGCTCGTTTTGCAATGCCTCTACAAAGGTTTTTTCGCTGTAGTAGTAACCTACTTTTTTCATTAAGTAGTTTTTATTTTGCGGTATGTCCTTTGGGTTTAACCCCGCGGGGCGGGTGTACTTTAAAATGCCCGCGCTTTGGCAATAAGTTAAATTTAAACCCAGTAGCGAATGTATTATGCGTATGCCTTGGGCGTTGCCTTCAAAATTACAAATATCGCGCGCTAAGTGCTTAAAAATAACCCCTATGCCGGTATTTTGCTCTTGGCAGCGCGCTGGTGTAACACTTGCTAAATTATTATTAAACCAGTGATTTATGGCAGCTTCGCCAAAATGGCCAAAGGGTGGGTTGCCTATATCGTGCATTAGGCAGGCCATTTCTACTAGGCTTTCGAGCGGGCGCTCTAGCCCTTTTAAGCCAAATTCGGTTTGTTGCTCAAAGCTTAAATTTGCAAAAATACGCTGTACTATAAAACGGCCAACTTGCTGTACTTCTAGTGAGTGAGTTAAGCGCGAGCGCACCGCAGCGTTTCGCTCTAGCGGAAAAACCTGGGTTTTTTGCTGCAACCTACGAATAGCTGCACTGTTAATTATACGACCGCGATCGCTTTCCATCGCCATTTGTAAATTGGCAGTCGTGCGATACATGCGCGCTGGGGTTATTTTTTTACTAAAGTCGATAGTCATCGGAGTCCTTGCTTAGTGGTGACGACTGGCAAAGTAAATGCGCGTTGTCATTCGTTTTAAATACTTACTAGTTAATATATACATCTAGACGAGTTAGGTACAGGTGCTTATATCATTTAAGGCCTGGCAATTGTATTATAAAGCTATATTTTTCAGTATTTAACGCATTTTAATGTAGGCGAGTATTTGTAATGAAGTATGTATTTTTAAAGGCGATGATGTTGGCTCTTTTAGTGTTAACCAGCCAAGCGGCATATGCGGCAAAAGAGCAAACCGTTGTACTTATATCAATAGATGGCATGCGTTGGGATTATATAGAAAAACACGGCGCGCCTAATTTAAAAGCAATGGCTGCTAAGGGTGTACGCGCGCAAAAGCTAATGCCTGTTTACCCAACAAAAACGTTTCCAAATCATATTTCTATTATTACAGGGTTGCTGCCGGTAAATCATGGCATTGTAGATAATAACTTTTGTGATAAAGCCCGTAAAAACGAATGTTACAGCATGGGTAAAGGCATGCGCGATAGCACGTGGGTAAACGGTATTCCACTTTGGAATTTAGCAAAAATGCAGGGGCTAAAGTCGGCTACTTATTTTTGGCCAGAGTCGGATGCGCGCTTTAATGGTATGACGCCCGACTATTACTTTCATTATTCTAAATACAGTGAGTACCAAGGCCGTGTTGATCAAATAATACAGTGGCTAAGCTTACCTAAAGCGCAGCGCCCACGTTTTGTGGCAAGTTATTTTTCACTTGTTGATAGCATGGGCCACGAGTTTGGGCCAGACGCACCGCAAACTCGCGATGCGGTAAAACAATTAGATGAACTAATGGGCCAATTACAAACCCGTTTAAGCAAGCTAGAGCAAGAGATTAACCTTGTTATTGTATCCGATCACGGTATGGCGTATGTAAACCCAGAGCAAAGTATTGATGTTTCTACATTGCCTAAAAACGATAATTTTATAGTTAAAAATACCGGCCCGCGTTTACTTATTTATGCAAAGCCTGCTGTAACAAGCGAGCAAATTGCAACTTACAAACAACGTTTGCAACAAGTAGCAAACGGGCGTTATACGGTATTAAACGACGAGCAATTAGCGGCATATCACTACAATGAAGGCACTCGTGTGGGCGATATTGTTGTGCAAACTAATGCGCCTGCGGTATTTACTAACGAAGGCAAAGCAATGTACTTAGGTACTCATGGCTATGCCTATACCGATGATATGGCGGCTACGTTAATTGCTGTAGGGCCTGCTTTTAAACAAGGGCTAAGCCTTGAAAAGGTAAATAATCTTGATATTTACCCGGTACTTGCCAAAGTAATGGGGCTTAAGCTTTTAAGTAAAGTAGATGGTGACGGTAAAACGTTAATGCCTGCTATAAAACAAAAAATAGTAGTGCATTAATTAGCTGCGCACTTTTAGGCTTTTAGTGACTTAACCTTGAAAGATCAACAAACCTTAAGCCAAATAAAAAAGAGCGCAAATGCGCTCTAAAGGGAAATAATTATAAGTGGGCTAAATACAGCCTGCTTTAAATCACTTACTTAAAGTTAGCAATGCTTGTTTTAGTGTCGGTAACCGTACGAATAGCATACGCTTGGTTAGTTACACCAAAAGCCAAGCCATTTACGCTCCAATTAGGGTTAGAGAAGTAATCGTATTGCGTTGCGCTACCGTAAACGTGCGGGTAAGCCATTATACTTGCAAATTCGTTTTGTACGCCGTGGCCCATTCCATCAACATATACGCCGCCCGATGTATCGCCTTGTTTACGTGAGTGCGCTAGGCCTTGGTTATGACCAAGTTCGTGTACAAACGTAGTTGCGCCACAATCAATAGCAGTAATAGAGTACATACGGTCGCTCATCGAGCTGTATAAATTACCGTTAGTGCCTTGGCCAACCCAAGCTAAACCACACGAGATTAAACCATTACCCGCACTTTGGCCGGTACCAAGTACGGCAACCATGTCGGCTTTCCAGCTAGTGCGTAAACCATCTACGTAGCTGCTGTTAGTTACTGCATCTAACCAATCTTCAGACGGTGTAATTGCGTAATCGCCTAGGTTTTCTGTTCCCGCTAAACGCAGTGTAATGTCTACCCCATTTTGGCTATAAACCTGGTTACTAAAGGCGATCAGCTGGTTTATTTTAGTATTTATGTTACTCGTAGCTGCGGCCGATTGGTCGGTATATAAAATACCAATATCAATCGTTACTGCCTGTGCTGCACTGGTTGCAAATAGCGCGCTGGCAATGGCTGCCGTAGTGATTAGTTTTTTCATTTTTATATTTCCTTACTTATGTAGTGGTTGGAAGTTTTACTGCTGATTGATTTAGTTGGGTTACTGCGTGTTGGGTTGTTCAGTTTTTTTTGGGGCAAACATATCTATGGTTTTATCTGTTTTTGGTGTGGGCGCATCTACGTGATGCTCTATGTGGTTTTGGTATAAATCGCGTTTTGCTGCAATCCAGCCATATTTACCTTTACTTTCAAAAACGTAATTGCCGCTAGGTGCTGTAAATTGCCCATAAATTGCATCGTTTCCTACGGTCATAACAGTGGTGTGCAGTTGCCCATTGGCACCAATAACTTGGCCAAATATGCTTTTATCGCCATTACTCGCCTCTGATAACGAGGTGATTTCGGCGCTGTAGGTTTCAACGGTTTGCGGGATTGAAATATCAAACGAGTCGCCAGCTTCAAGGGCGTGTAACGTATTTAGGTCGAACTCTATGTAGGCTTCGTTGTTTAAATCGCTTGGTAGTACGTTGGCGTTGGTAAGTACCTCTTTAGCTTTTTCAGATACCTTGTTTATAGCCTCAAACTGGTTGCTTTTCGCTGGTGCCTCAATGGTTTTAGGTTTTACGTTAACGGGATCTTTACTCATATCAATGGGCTGTGGTGCTTTTTTATTTGCTGCAAATTGAGAGTCAACGGGCACTATATCCACTGCAACAGGCGCCGTTACCTGCTGAGGTTTTTCGGTATTAAATAGCAGCTGATAAATAGCAAATGCAGATAGACCAAGGGCAACAATTATTAAAATAGCGCGTTTCATTTGTTTCTCTTACGGGGTTTTTAGTTAACTAATTGTTACGTTTTATATCATCTAGAGAATTAGATCAAGTTAGTGGTGGTAGTATAAAAGTGCTAATTATTTGCATTGTAAATGATTGTAAATAAACAATTTACCTATAATGGGTTTGGTTTGTTGAGCTAAAAAGGATGGGTTTTTATAGAGTTTTAGCGGGGTGTAAGCGTAAGCGAATAATTGTTTTTGTTTTTAATTTGGCAATGAAAGGTGTGATCTTTATAGGTAAAAAAAATTTTAAAATAATGAATATTTTTCACGCTTAATAGCGTAAACGCTAATTGCAAAGCGTAAATAGGCAACGTATGTTGTGGGCTTAAAAATCTAAAATTAAGAGGGATTTTATGACGTTTTCCGATCAGCTGCTTAATCGAGCAACCGCAGGGTTGGTGGCTGTTATTATTGGTTTTTCAAGTTCTATTGCGCTTATTTATCAAGTTGTTATAACCCTTGGCGGCACGCCCGATTTAGTAGCAAGCTGGCTTTTAATGCTAGGGCTAGTAATGGGCATAACCACTATTGGGTTGTCGTATTATTATAAAGTGCCCGTTTTAATTGCATGGTCTACCACTGGGGCGGCTTTACTTATTTCCAGCGCACAGGGCTACCATTTAGGCGAAGCCATTGGTGCATTTATGTTTGCCGCTACATTGGTTTTTGTGTCTGGGGTTACCGGTTGGTTTGAAAAAATAATGAACCGTATACCGAGCGAACTTGCCTGTGCCATGCTGGCAGGCGTATTGGTCACCTTTGGTATAGATGTATTTAATTTTATGAATGAGCTACCACTGGTTATAGGTCTAATGGTGCTTATGTATTTTTTAGGAAAACGATTTTTTGCGCGTTTTGCCATGCTTAGCGTTTTAGTTGCAGGCGTGCTACTGGCGTGGCAAATGGGGCATATTGATACTGGCGCTATTCATTGGAAAATAAGTGAGTTTGCATACATAGCGCCGGTGTTTAACTTGCAAGCGTGTATAAGTATTGGCTTACCGCTTTATATTGTAACCATGACCTCACAAAACTTACCGGGTATTGCTGTACTAAAGGCTCATAATTATAAAGCGCCTATCTCAGCTACGCTTAATGTAACTGGTTTTATTAATATTTTAACAGCCCCGTTTGGTACGTACTCTATTAATTTAGCCGCTATTACTGCTGCTATTTGTATGAGCGATGAGGCCGATAAAAGCCCCGATAAACGCTATTGGGCAAGTATTGCAGCAGGCGTATTTTATATTGTTATGGCACTTTGCGCGGCAACGCTTGTTGGTTTAGTGGCAAGTTTACCGCAGGCATTAATTTTAGCCTTAGCGGGTATTGCGCTGTTTGGCACCATTGCTAATAGCTTGCAGCAAGCTTTAAGCTCAGCCCAATACACAGAGGCTGCAATAGTTACGTTTTTGGTAACCGCATCTGATTTAACCATGCTCTCGGTGGGCTCTGCGTTTTGGGGAATAATTGCCGGCGTTTGTACGTTGATGATCACCCGTAAAAGTTAAAGAAAAGCGTTAACGAATAGGTTAAAACAGGTAAAAGCGTTGCTTTTAAAACGCCAGCAAGCTGCGCGTCTTGTATCTCTCGTTGAGAAATGATTAGCTATCATTTATAAACGAGAGATGGTATCTACAGGGTAATTTACCTCGGTGTTAATTTTGTCGGTAGGCGCGAAGCCTGCTCGCGCAAGATGTTATTTGCTTCTCTAAAAGCGAAGCGGCTCTTAACCTCTTTGTGGTTCATTGATCTTTAATACAAAAATGCACAAAGAGAAGGGAAAGAGGAGTAAATGAGAAGTGAAAGTTGTAGGCGCGAAGCTTGCTCGCGCAAAATAGTGGCTATGACATTTAATAAATGCTTACCTTACAATTAAAAAAGCGGTGTTAAATTTAACACCGCTTTTTTACGTTAAGGCAATAAAGATGTGTTTAAAGCATTGGTTTTAGCACATCATATAAAGCGTTAATGTGATCGTCTCTGTCGTTTAAAGCGGCTATGTAACGGTACTTTTCGCCGCCTGCATTTTCAAAAATTTCGCGGTTTTCTTCTTCAAGCTCTTCGAGTGTTTCTAAGCAGTCGGCGCTAAAAGCAGGGCTTAAAATTGCAACGTCGGTAATGTTTTCATCAGGTAACGATGCAAGCGTGGCGTCGGTGTATGGCTTTAACCATTCGGCTTTACCAAAGCGGCTTTGAAAAGTGCTAATTACTTTATCTTTATCAAGGCCTAGTTTTTCAACCACTAAACGCGTGGTTTGCAAACATAGGCAGTGGTAAGGATCGCCTCTATCTAAAAATAGCTTTGGCATACCGTGATATGAAAAAACTAATTTTTGTGGCATGCCGTTTTTTTCTAAATCTTCACTAATGCTGCTAGCTAATGAATCAATGTAAGCGGTGTTTTTGTGATAACCATTTACAAAGTGTAGCTCTGGCACCCAGCGCCATTTTTGCAATACTCTTGATACGGCATCAAATGTTGAGCCGGTGGTAGGGCTTGAGTATTGCGGGTAAAGCGGTAGTACAATTATGCGCGTTAGGCCTTTATCGCGCAGCTCTTCCAGGCCCGCCTCTATTGAAGGGTTGCCGTAACGCATGGCCATAACAACTTCGGTATTGGTATAACCTTGCTCTTGGAGTAGTGCGTTTAGTTTGTCACGTTGCAAGCGGGTAATATGCGTTAGCGGCGAGCCGTTTTCGGTCCAAATGCTTTCGTATAGTTTTGCTGAGCGCTTAGGGCGAATACGCAAAATTATACCGTGCAGTATTATCATCCACACTAAACGTGGAATTTCTACAATGCGCGGATCGGATAAAAATTCACGTAAGTAGGTACGCAGTGCCGCAGGGGTGGGCGCGTCTGGACTGCCTAAGTTGGTAAGTAAAATGCCCGTTTTTTGATTAAAACGTCCGTCGTGGGGATTGTCAGTGACTGCAGAAAATCGCGACACGCTGTGCTCCTTAAAGCAATGTGATACCAATTCGCAATAATACTTAATCATTTTGCGGGGCTAAACGTGTTGCTACCAGCGTTAAGCAATTCTCATTTAGAACAACTAAATAGCGAATTTTTTTGCCTAGCTATCAACACGTTTTTCCACCCTCAAAATAAATTACTTAATTAAGCGGATTGGTATTAAACAGTTTAAAATTTATACCCAGATTAACAGGTACCTGTTTGAATTAGTTTAGCTTATTTACGGTAATTGTAACGAAAAAAGCCACAGTTTAGATCACTCATTTAGCGCTTTTTACCATTATTCTAAATGGGGTCGGTTTTTTGGCTTCTAGTTGCTGTAGTTTTTCGATGGATTTTTTACTAAACACATGGCCTTTAGGTAACAACATAATACCGCTGTGGCTGTGTAACGTATGGCCTAAAATCATATTGGCTTTTAGCTCTTGAGCGCTGCATATAATAATAGAGCCGGCATTATTAAGTTGCTCATTTAATTTGCTATGGCTTGCCTCGAGTGCGCGCACAATTTTAGGGTGGTAAAAAGTGCCACTGTACATTTTAACGCTTTCGAGCGCATCGCTGTGGCGCTCTTTGTCTGTGGGGCTTTGGCTTTGTTCAAATGCGTTCCAATAATCGCGAGCAACGCTAAGCACCATAGCGCCAATAGGAATGTCGTTTGCTGCTAATCCTTTTGGTAAACCGTTGCCGTTAAAGCGCTCATATTGATGATAAATTGCATCAGATACATCATGTAAATGTATAGCAGGCATAAGCATTAATTGTGCTGTGCTAGGGTGCGTATAAAAGGCTTTGCGCTGTTGCTCGCTTAGCCGACTCACTGGCTTTTTATAGAGCTCTGGGTCCATAGCAAGCAAACCTATTTGCGCTAAGTAACCCGCCATGGGGGCTAGATCTATACTTTTCTGCGAGAGGTTTAAGTACAGTGCTATTTGGGTGCAGGTGTCGGCAATTTTTTGCGCTTTGTTGCCATCTAAGTATGGGTTGGCGTTTATAAAATTATAAAGTAGCTCTACGGTGGCTTTGTGTTCGTGTTTTTCGCGCTCGTTGGCATCTTCTAGCTGTTTAAGTACCTGCTTAATTTGTTTTGTACGCTTTTCTACTCGTTGCTCTAACGAGTTATTTAATTCGAGAAGTTCTTTGTTTTGCTGTTTTACTTGCTGCTCGAGTTGCTTGTTTTGTTTTTTTAGCCGAAATTTTTCGATGCTGTCGTTAATGCTGCGCAAAAGCATATCGTTTTGCCATGGTTTTTGTATGTAGCCGTTAATTTGCGCTAGGTTTACAGCTGCTAGGGTGGTTTCTATTTCTGCGTAGCCGGTTAATAAAATACGTTGTGTTTCGGGGGCTTTGTTACGGGCTTGCTCTAAAAATTGCGCACCATTCATGGTGGGCATTTTCATGTCGCTAATAATTAAGCTAAATTCGTGGCTGTTTAAAAGCTCAAGCGCTTGCACTGGGCTTTTGCAGGTCATAAAACTAAGGTTATTATTTTTTAATAAGGAGGTTAGTGAGCGCAGAACAATTTCGTCGTCATCAACACAAAGTACATCTACGGCAGTGATTGAATGTGCAGCGTCTGCTGGTTGGGTCATAGTGCTACCTTTTAAAATAATAAGCATAGCCTAAAAATTGCCCCTAGTTTGCATAATTACGTATGGCAAACTAAACGTTATACATGGATGCGTATTTATGGAGCGAATAGGATGAGCACTTTAACCGACGACTACAAACAAGCCTTTTTAGATGAGCAGCAAAAGCGTATAGCCGCAGAGCAACTGCTTGCCGATAAAAGCCAATTGTTAGTTGTGTTAAATGGCGAACTAACCAAAAACGTTGCTGAGCTGTCTTTGTATCAGCAAATGTTTGTTCAGGCCGACAAAATGGCAAGTGTGGGTGTTTTGTCTTGCAGTATTGCGCATGAAATAAATAACCCGCTTTCGTATGTAATTAGTAATATAGAAAGCTTGCAATATGTTAGCCCTCTTTTATCAAAATCTCTTCACTATAACGAGCAGTTTTTAAACGGCCAATTAAATGCAGGGCAATTTAAAAGCGTGTTGGTTGATCTAAAAAAACAATACCAACTGGCATGGAATGGGCACGAAATTTACTCGCAGTTGAGCGAAAGCCTAGATGGTTTAAAGCGCATAAAGCAAACCGTGCATAATTTATTAAACCTTAGCCAAGTTACAAGTACCCATAACAAGCAATATTTAGATGTAAGCGAGGTTGCAGGCTCTGCTTTAGGCGTGTTGCAAGGGCAGCTTAAATACTGCGAAATAAAAACCAATTTTGAGCAAGTGCCGCTTATTTGGGGGGAGCTGTCGTCTATTCATCAAATTTTTGTTGAACTGTTATTAAATGCTCAACAAGCGTGCGAACATGAATTAGAAAAAGGCACCATTATTGAACTAAGCGTAACGCAGCAAAATGAGGGGGTATGTATAAAAGTGAAAGATAACGGTTGTGGAATGGATGAAAATACCCAAGCGCATCTGTTTAAGCCTTTTTTTACCACACATAAAACCGCCCACTCATTAGGAATAGGGATGACCGTTGTTAACTTTATTTTGCAAGATCACGGCGGAAAAATAGAAGTTAGCAGTACTTTAGGAACAGGTACTACCATTTGTTGTAGGTTACCCGTAAAAGTACAAGAAAGTGTGATAAACCCATTGTAAATAAAGTGTTAATTTGATTTGGGGTTGAAATTAAAATCCTTAATTGTATGTGTTCTGAACAAGTTTAAGTGTTATTTTTTAGTATTTACATTTTTTTGCATAGTTAGACCTATTGTTTAGTTTTTTTCATTTCTTTTTATTTGCATATGTTGCTAGGATGTTCCCCAGTGCGATGCGTTACATCGCAATAACAAATATTAAAGAACACACTAAACAGGGTCGTCACCATGTCAACATACCGTTTAAATACATTAGCTGCCGCTGTTGCGTTTGCCGTAAGCGCACCAAGCATCGTAAGCGCTCAAGAAGCACCTGTTGAGGCTGCACAAAATATCGAACAAATTTCTGTATTAGGGTCGCGCGTTTCTAACCGCACCTCTACTGAGTCTTCGTCACCTATTGATTTAATAGACGCTGATGATTTAAACAAAGGCGGCTTTACAGAACTAGGGCAGAGTCTGCAAGCTACTGCCCCGTCGTTTAACTTTTCTCGTACGCAAGTATCTGATGGATCTGATTTATTTAGACCAGCAACGCTGCGCGGTTTACAGCCAGATCAAACGTTAGTGTTAGTTAACGGTAAGCGCCGCCATAATCAATCTATTTTTGGCCTTAACGGCACTGTAGGTGCAGGCGCAGCCGGCACCGACATGAACGCCATTCCGCTAACTGCGCTTAAAGGTGTAGAAGTACTACGCGATGGCGCAGCAGCTAAATATGGCTCTGACGCGATAGCTGGCGTAATTAACTTATCGCTTAATAATTCAACTGGCGTAACAACGGGTTACGTACAGTACGGCGGCACCAGTGAAGGCGACGGCGATACGCTTTCTGCAGGTTTAAACCGTGGTTTTGACTTAGGTAACGAAGGCGGCTTTATTAATTTATCGCTTGAGTATCGTGATGCCGGTGGCACTAACCGTGCAGAGCGCGATACCGGTGGGTCGTTAAATGTTAAGCCAGGCACGCTGAGTGAAGATGTACGTTGGGGCCAAGGTAACTCAGAAAGTGAATTTACCTCGTTATTTTACAACATGGCTTTGCCAATGGGCGACAGCGAATTGTACTCATTTGGTGGCTACTCTGAGCGTACCGCACTGGGTAATGGTTTTTACCGTAACTTTAACGAAGCGTCTAAAAATGTAACGCAAGTATACAGCGATGGCTTTTTACCCCGCATTTATAACGAAGCTGAAGATATTTCAGTAGCGGTTGGTTTTAGAGGCGATATAAACCCAGATTGGGGATACGATGTATCGGCAGTGTATGGCGAAAACAAATACGACTTTACCTCACGTAATACTATAAATGCCTCTTATGCGGCGGAGTACGTATTTAACAACCCAGATGCAAGCGATGCCGATATAGCAGCCAATGCAGGCCCAAGCGGCGGTTACTCTGGTGGTTTTAGATTTGATCAAACAACAGTTAATGCTGATTTTAACGGCATTGTTGATATTGGCCGCAATGAGCCTCTATATGTAACTATTGGTGCAGAATACCGTAAAGAAAACTACGAAATAGTACCTGGCGATGAAGCCTCTTACGCATGTGGTTTAGCAAATACCGATGCTTCGTACCCTTCAGTAAACGATCCTGATCAATTTGCTGAGTGTGGTTTTCAGGCTTATAACGGTTTGCGCCCAGAGGCAACAAACAAGAGCGATCGCCACAGCTACGCGTTTTATGTAGATGTAGAAACCATGGTCACTGATGCATGGAACGTAAGTGGTGCGCTGCGCTATGAAGACTTTTCAGATGCGGGCGATGACTTAATTGGTAAATTAGCAACACGTTATGAATTTAATGATGACTTTGCAGTACGTGGTGCGGTTTCTACTGGTTTTAGAGCGCCATCGCTTCAGCAAAGTGGTTATACCGCATTTACAACTAACCTAGGCTCTGATGGCACACTTACGCAGTCGTTCACTGCAAATACGGGGACTGCTTTTCCAAGTGCGTTAGGTGTAGATAGCCTAGAGCTTGAAACCTCAACTAACTACAGTGCTGGTTTTGTTTACGATGTAACAAGTGAGCTTTCGTTAACGGTTGATTTTTACCGCGTAGAAATTAAAGACCGTATTACGCTTGGTAGTTTACTTTCTGCAGAGGATGTTGCCTTTAGCGATGAAGCCGTAGCCGCGCTTCAAGCAACCGGCGCAGTGCAAGCTAACTACTTTTCAAACTCTGTAGATTCAACTACACAAGGTGTTGATATTATTGCCTCTTACCGTACTGATGTAGAGGGCGGTAATTTTGGAGTAACCTTTGCGGGTAACTTAAACGACACTAAAATTGATAACGTGAACGCAGAAGAAGGTATTCCTGAGTCGGTGGCGTTTGATGATTTACAACGTAGCTTTTTTACCGACGGCCAGCCAGGTGAGCGCGCAACTTTAACGTTTGACTATGAGCGTGATGCGTATGAAACAACGCTTCGCTTTAATTACTTTGGCGAAACAGACGTTAAATACTTTGGTAATGACCACATCCCTTTACCAGGTGAGCTTTCGCCTACGGGGTCGTTTAAACCAACTAGTACAGTTGAATCAGCAGTACTAGTGGATTTAAACGTTAGCTACCAAATTAACGAAATATTTAACGTATCGGTAGGGGCTGATAATATTTTTGATGAAACCCCAGATGAGCTAGGTGATGACGAAGTGCTTAACTTTATTACCAACGGCGCGTTTAAATACCCTGTACGTGCATTGCCTTACGGCTTTGACGGGCGTACTTATTATGCAAAAGTAAGCTTTGAATTTTAATTAATTGAGCTAAACCTATTTAACCTGAATTCTGGTTAAGAGATATACCAACATATTTTATTATCCAGCGTTCAGGTTACTAAGCGCAGTTATTTACTGCGCTTTTTTTATGTTTATTTATTATGAAAAAGAGCGTTAAAACACTTGCAAGGTTGAAAATTAGGCATACAATCGCCACTTCTTAAGGTTCTTATTGTTATAAATAGTTAGGAAATAAAATGGCTAAAAAATCGAAAACCAAAGCCGCAAATAATAGTGCGGTAGACACCGGCCGAGGTGTTATTAATCATAATGCGCTGGCGGCGCTAGTAACCTCTAAAGTGTTTAAACCTCAAGTGGTTAAAGCTAAAAAAGGGAAAGGCTCGTTTAAGCGCAATAAAAAACACGTAGGACGAGAGTCTTATTTAATCGCGGCTTAAATAGCACCGATCAAATAAGACTTTTAACTGCCTACTTTTTGCCAAGCATACGCGTAAGGGTGTTGTCTTTATCAATAATATGGTGCTTTAAAGCGCCCACAATATGTAAACCTAACGCGATAAGAAGCGCATTTGCTGTAATACCGTGAACGGTTTTTCCTATCTCTGCTAAGCCTTGGTTAAAAGCGAGGCTTTTTTGTGGGTTTTCTGGGTTGGGGTTGTGCGGTATAAGCTCTAGCCCGAACACATCCACGCCGTGCCCACCAAAGCCCGACATAATCAGCCCCGAAATAGGCATAAGTAACATGCTTATTATAAGAACGTAATGCACAATTTTAGCTAACACTTGCTCATAATTTGGGTGTTTAACATCGTGCTTTGGCCAACCATTTACAATGCGCCATGTTACTCTTAATAACGCAAAAGCAAGCAGCATTACGCCAAATGATTTGTGCCAACTCATTAGAAAAAACGCTTTAAAGTTTTCCATATATAGGCCTGAGCCTAATAACCCAATAATTAAAATTGCTACAATCCAATGCAGGCTTATGGTGGTTTTGCTTAACGTACTTGTTGTATCTTTTGTAAGTTTCATTGTGGTTATTCCTAACTTAAAAAGTGGCGCTTAGTTGCGTGTACAATTGAATAATCTACATTAATGCAGCTAACTTAAACTATAGAGGGTTAAAGTAGGGTTAACGAAACTTATTTTTTAAATTTAAAAGGATAAAACCTGCAACGTGAAGTGAAAGTTGTAGGCGCGAAGCTTGCTCGCGCAAGATGATAGTTGCTTCTCTAAAAGCGACGCGGCTCTGAACCTCTTTGTGATTTATTGATCTTTAATACAAAAATGCACAAAGAGAAGGGATAGAGAAGTAAATGAGAAGTGAAAGTGGTAGGCGCGAAGCTTGCTTGCGCAAAATGCTAATTACTTCTCTAAAAGCGAAGCGCCTCTAAACCTCTTTGTGAATGCATTGGCTTTATTTACGAGCTATGGCGCATCTAACAATCTAAGGAACCTTCTTTTAAATTATTGGCGATGGTTTGAGAGGGGTTTTCACCAAATAACTGCGTGTAATCTTTAGTAAATTGCCCTGCGTGCCAAAACCCCCAATTGGCCGCTATGATTGATATAGGCTTAGTTTGACCAACCACTTTAAGCTCGCGCCTTACATTGTTAAGTCGGGTTAAACGCAAAAACCTAAGCGGATTAATACCTAAAATGCTTTCGAAACTGTACTGCAGCGTGCGCCTACTAACAAAAGAAAGCTCGCAAAGTTCGGTTATGGTTATTGTTTTTTGTGGGTTGGCTGCCACGTACTCTTTTACTTTATCGACCACCGCTTTACGGTGTTTGTAGCTTGGGGCTATGTTTTGCTGCGGGTTATCGGCTTGCAGTAAATGCAGTGCTAGCATACTAAGCATATCTTGCTGTGACTCTGGTTTAAGCCCAAAGCCTTTACAGGCAACCATACTATTAATAATTTGCCTTGCTGTTTGCAGCGATGAGTCACTTACCGTTAAACGAGCCGATTGTGCAGATGATAGGTTTTTAATAGTTAGGCCTTGTAACTGCGCCATGTACTCAATGGAATGCCAATCAATAACCAAACCGTAAATATCAAATTGTTCAGGGGTAATTAGCTCAAAGTCGCTGCTGCTGGTACGGCACATAAATTGATTGCTGGCTACATCAAGGCCATTAATTTTACTTTGCTGCGACTGACTCGGTATGCCAAGCCAAATAGAGTTAGGGGCTATGTTGCATTGCTGGCGCAGTGCACGTTCGGTGTATTCTTTAAAAGCATGAATATCGTTGTAATTTACGCCTTCTATACAGCCATAAAAGCGGCCATCACTTACTTGGTCGTACTTTTGCTGCCATTGAGTGAGGTTATGGGCTTGCTCGTCAATATCGTGCGTGTATACCTTGCTCTTTTGTGGTGCGTTGTTGCTGCCTTGCTGCGCCATATAGGTGATGCTCTTTTAAAGTAAACATATTTTTAGTTTAAGTGAATGCCAAATAAAGGCGTTAACTTACTGAAATAAAATAATAAAACGTGATTTGCCAAAATTCGATAGCCACTTGGTACAAATTAAGCCTTCTTGTGACTATTCAAAATTGATTTATAGCTTATATGAGGCAAGACCTATACCAAGGTTTGTAATATTAGTTATGCGGAGTAAATCATGGGGCATATGTACAGTTATACTTTAGGAACACATACTTATCAATTCAAGAGCTTAGCGCAGTTAATGGCTAAAGCTACGCCGCAGCGCTCGGGCGATAGGTTAGCGGGAGTTATTGCACAATCAGCGCAAGAGCGCGCTGTAGCGCAGATGACATTGGCCGAAGTACCGCTAAAAACATTTTTAAACGATGTACTTATTCCCTACGAGCAAGACGAAATTACACGCCTTATTATTGACGAGCACGACGCAAACGCTTTTAAGCTTATATCGCACTTAACCGTGGGAGATTTTAGAAACTGGTTATTAAGTGATTTTGCAACGCCTGCGGTACTTGCAAGTGTTAGGCAAGCCATTACCCCTGAAATGGCCGCTGCGGTAAGTAAAATAATGCGTAATCAAGATCTCATACTTGTTGCTAAAGAGTGCCACGTAAAAAGCGCGTTTAGAAACACCATAGGTTTGCCAGGGCACTTATCAACCCGTTTGCAACCAAACCACCCAACTGATGACATAAATGGTATAGCCGCATGTATGCTCGATGGGCTTTTATACGGCAATGGCGATGCGGTAATTGGCATTAACCCCGCCACCGACAACGTAGCGCAAGCCATTAAGTTAATGACGCTGATGGATGATGTAATTCAAAAATACGAAATTCCAACACAAAGCTGTGTGCTTACCCATGTCACTAACACCATAGAGTGCATAGAAGCAGGTGCTCCGGTTGATTTAGTTTTTCAGTCTATAGGCGGTACAGAGGCAACAAATTCAAGCTTTGGTTTTAATTTAAATACACTAGCTGAGGCGCAAGATGCTGCGCTGAGCTTAAAGCGTGGCACGGTTGGCAATAATGTAATGTATTTTGAAACCGGACAAGGCAGCTCGCTTTCGGCTAATGCACATCATGGGCTTGACCAACAAACCTGTGAGGCACGTGCCTATGCTGTAGCACGCAAGTTTAACCCTTTATTAGTTAATACCGTTGTAGGCTTTATTGGCCCCGAGTATTTATTTGATGGTAAAGAAATTACCCGCGCAGGGCTTGAAGATCACTTTTGTGCCAAGCTTTTAGGCATACCTATGGGGTGTGATGTGTGTTACACCAACCACGCCGAGGCCGACCAAAACGATATGGATAACTTACTCACCTTATTAGGCGTGGCGGGTTGCTCGTTTGTAATGGGGATTCCAGGCTCGGACGATATTATGCTTAATTACCAAACTACCTCATTTCATGATGCCTTATATGTGCGCCGAGTTTTAGGCTCGCGCCCAGCGCCCGAGTTTGAAGCGTGGCTTAGCAAAATGAAAATTATGGAAAATACCGCCGAGACTATTTTATCGAACACCTTACCAACAGCCTTTGCTAAGCCATTAAAAGCAGTACAAGGAGGGATGTAATGAAAGCGGTTAAAAGCATAAACACGCAAAGCAGCAACGATCGCGATAATGGCAAAGTGGTTGAAAACCCATGGAGCGATTTACGCCGTTTTACCGATGCCCGTATAGGCCTTGGCCGCGCAGGCATTAGTTTACCTACAGCTGAAATGCTAGCGTTTCAACTATCGCATGCTCAGGCGCGCGATGCGGTTAACTTTCCGTTAGATATTAGCGAAATGACAAAAACACTCAGTGCTATTGATGCGCTTAGCGAGGTTGAAAAACCGCTAAGTGTACAAAGTGAGGCTGTTGATCGTGTTACTTATTTACAGCGCCCCGATTTAGGCCGAAAGCTAAACCAAGCAGGGCGTACAACGCTTTTAAGCACTATGCAAAATAGGCAAAGCAGTACTCAGGCACAATACGATTTAGCCATTGTAGTAGTTGATGGGCTTTCGTCCTTGGCGGTACAAAAAAACGCAGCGCCATTTATAAACGAGCTTTTAAAGCAGCTTCCTACTGAGCCCTCACCTTACAAAATTGCGCCAATTACCCTAGTAGAGCAAGGCCGCGTAGCGATTGGTGATGATATTGGCGAGCTGTTAAACGCACAAGTGGTAATGGTATTAATTGGTGAGCGCCCGGGGCTTAGTTCCCCTGACAGCCTTGGCCTTTATTTAACGTGGGAGCCTAAAACAGGGCTTAACGATGCCTGCCGTAATTGTATTTCTAACATTCGCCCTGCAGGGCTTAGCTACTTTGAGGCTGCCCGAAGAGCCGTATATTTACTGCAAGAGGCCAAAAAGTGCGGGCTTACTGGGGTTAACTTAAAAGACAGAACACAAGACGATGTAATAGAGCATCAGGTTCAAACCACAAATTTTTTAATCGCGGAATAAAACCATAAAAAGAGGTCAACATGTCTAATAACAATAAAGAGTATCTTGCACAAAGGCAGTTAAAAAGTGGCACTGCGGGCTGGTTATTGCTTGCAGGGCTAGGGGTGTCGTATGTAATTTCGGGCGACTTTGCAGGCTGGAACTTTGGCATAGCCGAAGCCGGCTGGGGCGGATTTGCCATTGCAGCGGTGTTAATGGCAATAATGTATTTAACGCTGGTGTTATCGCTTGCTGAAATGTCGGCAGCAATTCCTGCGGCGGGTGGCGGTTACAGTTTTGCACGACAAGCAATGGGCCCAGCTGGGGGTTATTTAACTGGCCTTGCGGTATTAATTGAATATGCATTAGCCCCCGCCGCCATTGTTATATTTATTGGCTCGGCGGTTGAGGCGTTAACGGGTTTTAATGGCCCGTGGGTATATGCACTGTTTTATTTAACGTTTGTGGGTATTCATTTAGCGGGTGTGGGTGAAGCGCTAAAAGTAATGATGGTGATAAGTGGCTTAGCAGTGTTGGCTATTATTGCCACCGCCGTGGCGTTAATTGCTAATTTTGACGCGGCTAATTTATTTGATGTTGCGGTAACTAATGCTGCAGGTGCAAATGAATTTTTACCACTTGGTTGGTATGGTGTGTGGGCTGCATTACCTTTTGCTATGTGGTTATTTTTAGCAGTAGAAGGCGTGCCGCTTGCTGCCGAAGAAGCTAAAAACCCAGCTAAAGATGTACCTAAAGGCATTATTGGCGCTATGTTATTTTTACTGTTTACCGCTTTACTTGTTGTGGTATTAGTTCCCGCTGCCGGTGGTGCAAACGCAATGGGCGCCAGTGCAGTTCCTTTAGTTGATGCGCTTAACGCCACGGGCAATACAAGCTTAGCCACTGTGGTAAATATTTTAGGCTTAGCGGGGCTGGTCGCGTCGTTCTTTTCGATTATTTATGGTTATAGCCGTTTAGTGTTTGCGCTTTCGCGTGCGGGCTATTTACCGCGTTCGTTATCAATTACTACAGAGCGCAAAGTGCCCGCGCGTGCGTTAATTGTACCCGCTATTTTTGGATTTATTGCCTCACTAAGTGGCGAGGGCGATTTAATGTTAGCTATGGCGGTGGTCGGTGCAACGGTATCGTATGCGTTAATGGCGCTGAGCCATATTATGTTACGTATTAAGCAACCTAATTTAGCTCGCCCGTATAAAACGCCAGGTGGCGTGGTTACATCGGGTATTGCGTTAGTGTTATCGCTTATTGCATTAACGGGTGTGTATGCGTTTGACCCTCGTGCATTTTTATACACCGTAGTGCTATTTGTGATTGGTGCAGCTTATTACTTTGGCTATAGCGCTAAGCATTTAGTCGCTAAAAGTGCAGATGAAGAGTTTGCCATGCTTGCCGATGCTGAAGCGGACTTAGCCGCCTCAAATTAAGGGGGTTAACACTAGGGTAAAAGCGTTGCTTTTAAAACGCCAGCAAGCTGCGCGTCTACAAGGTAATTTACCTCGGTGTTAATTTTGTCGGTAGGCACGAAGCTTGCTCGCGCAAAATATTAGTTACTTCTCTAAAAGCGAAGCGCCTCTAAGCCTCTTTGTGATTTATTGATCTTTAATACAATATGCACAAAGAGAAGAGAGAGAAGTAAACGAGCAGCCAAAGTAAATTAGTATAAGTTATCTGTATATCACCACCGAGTACACCGAGGCGCTTCGCGCTACACAGAGAAAACACCCGTAACGTTTAGTCACTTCTCTAGGTATTCTCCTTCGCTTCTCGGTGGTGAAACAATCACTTTATACCTCGGTTAAAGCATTGTTTTTAAACGCCAGCAAGCTGCGCGATTACAGCCCATTTAACTTATGCGGGTTACTTTTACTTTTATTTTTCCTGCATTGGCGCCGTAAAATCGGCTTAAGTCATTGGCAAATGGGCTAAATTCACCTGATTTAGTAATGGTTACTGTAGCGCCATTGGCTATTTCAAATAAATATTCGTCGTTATTGTTAATTGCGCCAACCAAAGAGAACCACTGCGCTCTTGGAAGTCGTCTAAATGGTTCAAGCAATGCCATGGGGATTTCTTTAACCCCTAATTGCACATTATCGCGGTGCCAGCCGCTTGCGGTGCATTTTATACCGTCGTCATACCAAAATTGATTGGGATAGGGTTCAAACTTATAAGTTGCGCCTTCAACTAACATAAGCCCTGTATTGTTATGTGCCTCGCTGGCAAACACTATCACATCTTGGCTTTGCGAAACTTGTAATACGCTCATGTTTTGGTTTTCAAGGGCAATGTGTTGGCTTAAACCAGTAAAGCTTAATGTGCTGTTATCGTTATACCTAATTTTGTAATGCAGGTTTTTAAGCGATTCTGGGCGATAGCTAGTTAGTTTATTAATTCGTGTAGCTACGCTTTGATGTATATGTGGTTCTAAGTTGCTGGCTTCGTTATCAATAAGTACATAGCACTCCCTATCCACCAATTTAAAAAAGGGATTAAACCAAAAGTAATTTTGCTGATGACTTAAAGCCAGAGGATCGGGCGTTACGGTTACATCGTCTTGGTCCACTAATTTACTGCCAGGCAATAAGGTTTCGTAGTCAATATCGTGGCTGGTTAATAAGCTAATATTAAGTGGTTGCTCAATTAACCATTCAAGCGCATAGCGCAGGCAAATATCAGCTAGGCCATCGCGGTAATAACCGCCGCCAATATCTGAATGCGCCCCTGCAAACCAAAGCTCGGTAATATTATTTTGATGGTTCATTAGGGTGGGTTCAAACGCACGGCGTTTTTCATCAAGTGCTACGCAGTGCAGTGCCTGCGAAATATTATTAGCAATGGTGTGGTTTTCAAATATTACATGCTCGGCTCCGCGCGTTGCTTTACTGACTTTTGATAAACCTATTGAGGCCACGGTATCAAATACACATACGTAAACATTATCGTTAATTAAAGGCTCTAGGATTTTTGCAAAACGCCGAGCGAGTGCGCCGCCTCGGCTAAAGCCGGTAAGTAAAAGGGTATCGCCGAGTTGGTAATGCGCTTTAAAATCACTCATGGCTTGATTTAAAATACTGGCAACATCGTCACCACGTGGCGCTAAAGTTTGGTTTAAAATACGTTTTAAGCGGCTACCTTTAGTGCCAATACCTTGATAATAAAAACTAAGTTGGTTTGTAAATGGAGTGGTGGGGGAGTCATCGAGTTTGCCGCCTAATAATAAATGCAGCTTTAGAATATTAGAAATACTACTGTCTTCTTTAAAATGGTCTGAGCTAAATTGCTCTGCATCGCGAGGCTCGCCACCAGTACCATCAAAATTAAAAATTAGCGTTTTACCCGTCATAGCCCTAATCCTTTAATTGTTTTAAATACTCTACACAGGCAATGTTAAATATTAAAGACATTAATTTTTCAAATAGCACGCTAAGTGGCGTTAGCGTGCTTAGCGGGTTATTTAGTGATTATCAAATATATAATGATTTAGCTCTGTGCCCTGGGCAGGCTTAAGCGCTGGGTTTAGCTGAATTAACTGCTGATAAACCTCAGGGTAAAACATTTTTAATCGTGCTACGCGGGCTAAGTGGTTTGGCTCAAATTTTTCCACAAGCTGCAAAGCTAAAGGAATCATTGGGCTTAACTCCCCTTTGGTGTAACTTTGCTCTAGTGCTAAGTCGAGTATATCTACGCCAAGCTTACTTGGATCAGCCGGTATTTTATTATCAATTAAAAATTGTACTGCCTCAGAAGAAGACGATGCAGCTTGTGTATAAACGTCGCGCCCATGTATATCGGTAATCGAAAAATCAAAACCCGCCTGTGCGAGTGCTTGCCAATGATTTAGCGAAAAGCGGCTTAATCGTGTTAACTCACGCGGTGGCTTAGGGTTTATGCGGTTTTGCCAAGTAGTGATTAAATCATCAGGGTTTAAGAGTAATAAAGAAAAAAGCGTATCGGTTTCGGCTTGAGTTAATACCGTACTGAGGCTGTATTCATAAGCTTTTTGATATTCTTTCTTAGATAAATATTCGTTAAATGTGCTTTGGCTTCTATCGTTTGAAAGCTGGTTACTCAGACTACTCCACCAATAATTGACTAAAACAGGGTCTATATCGTGCAAAACACGTACAAAGTTAGATCCGTGCTTATTTTTAACCTGTTGAACTTTGTCATAAGCCTGCATTACTGTGTGCAGCTGCTCTGTATCTTTTAACTGTTGTTGTAACAGCTCACAGTTTTGCCTTTTATTGTTTAGTTGCGCTTTTTGCTGCTTTAAATCTACTAAAAAAAGGGCAACATCAGAATTATCAGGCTCAGTTATTTGGGGTAACGCGTTATTGTTAATTTTACTAATAGGGCTAAAGTAAGCGTATTGCGCTGGGTTGTCCTGCTTATTAATATAGGCCCCTTGCTGGTAAATAAAGTCATTTACAAAAAATACCCCTTTGCTATTTAGGTCTTCATTCGCATTGCCGCTATGTGCTTTGTAACCACGCTTTTTAAGATAATCTAAAAGCTGGGTGTGCTTAGTATCTAATGGGGCTAGGGTTAAGTTACCGCTTTTAGGCAGGTTTACAATAGCCACGTCTAAACCTGTAAATAGGCCTGGCTCGTTGGTTGGCGTAATCCCTTTTGTTTGCAGTGCTTTTACAAGAGGTAAATTAAATTTACTGACCGCAATATCGGCTAAGTTATATAAAACAGTGTTTTTTTCGTATAACGGCAGGGCATCTAGCACGGGAACTTGCTGTAAAAGCGCAATAATATACTCATTTGGAATATCGTTTTTTATAGCGGTAGCCACTTCATTCACTGTAAATTGGTTAGATGAAATTGCCTGCTCAAACTCTTTTGGCGTAAATTTATTTGCATTAAGCACAAACAATGTCGCCGGAGAAATTACCTCACTGCCTTCAAGTTTAATAAGCGTTTTAGAGTAAGTGGTAAATGTATCGGTGTTGCTTAATAAAGCGTAAAGCGTTTCTTTTTGTACATTTTCATCAAGGGGTACACTCAGAGTAAGTCCTGGAGGGTTATGCTTATTATCTCCAAGCTGTTGTATCATTTCTTTTACTTTATCATTGGTGAAGCCCTTAATTGCCTCAATACCTTGCCAATTAGCTAACTCGTTTAAAGAGCTAGTAATGTTAAGCTGCTGTTTTTGCTCAGTAACTATGGCATCTCTTAAAAAGGCAATGTATTGACGATTATTGATTTCTGATAGGTTTGCATACTTTAAAAGCGTGGATACCGATGTCCCTTTTTTAAGTTCACTTACAAAAAATGAAACAAGCGACTGATTCAATGTTTGTACTTTATTGCTTTGTTGTTGTGACTGATCTCTACACAGGCTAATCTGTTTTTTTAGTTTATTAACTACCTGTAGCGGTGAGTCCTCATTTGGCTGCTTTTTATTAACTACGCTGGTCTCAAAGGTGGCTGGTTTCACTTGTTCTGCTTGCTCTACAGCTACAGAGTGCGGTTGAGTTTGAAAAAAATAAACAGCTAAAGCAGTGATTATTACAATCCCAAAAAGTACTTTTTTCATTAGCGTCAATCCCTTGAATTACAATTACATCTAACTGCATGGTACTATTTTAGATACGCATAAAGCAAAAAAGCTTTAAAAGATAATTTACATTACCTATTAAAGCTTTTTGACTATTTAGCTGCTGTTTATGTTCTAGTGCAGTTTCATTTTAGGGCGCACTACGCGCAGTACTTTTTCGCTTATCCATAATGCAAAGGTTTTTGCGCTGCCGTGTATGGCGCGCTGGTGCATGCGATACAGTGATATATACATAAAGCGAGCAATTTTACCTTCTATAAAAAAGGTATTGCTGGTTAAGTTACCCATTAAATTACCTACCGTACTGTAGCGCGATAAGTTAACGAGAGAGCCATGGTCGCTATATTTAAAGCCGCATAATGGCTGTTGTTTTAACGTGGCAATGAGGTTTTTTTCTACACATAGCGCCATTTGATGCGCCGATTGCGCACGCGGTGGTACAAGCTTTCCGTCTTCTTGGGTAAAGGCGCAGCAATCACCAATAACAAAAATGCTTTCATCTACGGTGCTTTGTAAAAACTCGTTTACTTGAATTTGGTTACTGCGGGTAAGATCAAAAATACCTAAATCTTTAATAAAATCTGGCGCTTTTACACCTGCAGCCCATACCATTATATCGGCGTCTATGTGTTCTTCGTCTTTTGTTATAAACCCCTGTTCGGTGGCTTCTTTTACCAGTGTTTGCTCTCGTACGTTTACGCCGAGTTTTAATAACTCGCGCTTTGCGCTATCGGCTATGCGCTCGGGTAGGGCGGGCAAAATACGGGGCCCCGCTTCTATTAAATGAATATGTAAACGCTTAGACGACATATTTGTAAGGCCGTAAAGCTTTAATAATTCAGATACATGGTAAAGCTCTGCCGAGAGCTCAACACCGGTTGCGCCGCCGCCCACAATGGCAATATTTAATGATTGCTGTTGGTTATCGTCTTGGTGAAGGCGAGTAAAGCTGTCGAGTAGTGAATGCTGAAAACGCTCAGCTTGCTGGTTTGAGTCTAAAAAGTAGCAATGATCTTTTATGCCAGGGGTATTAAAGTCGTTGCTTACGCTGCCAATGGCAATAACAAGGTGGTCATAGCGTACGCTGCGCTGTGGCAAAATAGTGTGGCCTAGCTCATCTAGATGCGGTGCAAGGGTAATGGTTTTATTGCTTTGGTCTATATCGCAAAATGTACCAAGCTGAAAATTATAATGATGTTTTGCAGCGTGGGCTGAATACACAACGCCATCTAAATCGGGGTCAATAGAGCCTGTCGCTACTTCGTGTAGTAACGGCTTCCATATGTGGGTGCGGTTTTTATCGATTAAAAGAATTTCGGCTTGTTTTTTCTTCCCTAATTTATGCCCTAATTGTGTTGCCAGCTCTAGTCCGCCTGCGCCACCGCCAATAACGACGATTTTAGGTTTAGTTATATTCATAGCAATGCCCTTAAAAAATAATATACCCAAATAATCTGCTTATAACGCTTATAAAAAATCACTTGGGTATACAAAATTAGCTTGGCTGTTAGCACCATTGAGCATCTGCTGCGTATTTTGCGCCTAAATAAAACATATGTCAGCAATTGATAAGCTTATTTGTTGTATACTAAGGTCTAAATTGCATCAGTATGAAAAATTTAGCGCTTTACAAGGGCCTAATATAAAGGCGCTACTTTACATAAAAGACAGCTTGCTTTTAATAGGGTATAACGCTGATATTAAATGCTTTTAATTATTTTAACCTATTGATTTGAAGTAGGTTTTAGTGCTTTGTGGATTATTGCAATAAAGCCGCTAATACTTGCAATCTATGCATTATCTAAATTGCTTTTAATGCCAACAGACACTCTTATATTGAGATGCTTTGGGCTATATGCAAATATTTCATTTACGTTGCACTTTTGCTGTTAAAGCCTATTCCCTAGCCAAAAAGGATATTTATGACCACGCCATTAATTAAATCACTTGAGCAGCATTTTGGTTTTAGCCAATTTAGAGCAGGGCAACAGCAAACCATTGAGCAGCTTTTAAATGGGCAGTCGTCACTGGCTATATTTCCTACGGGGTCGGGTAAGTCGTTGTGTTATCAGCTAACAGCTATGCATTTACCAAACTTAACCTTGGTGGTGTCGCCCTTACTTGCATTGATGAAAGATCAAATTAGCTTTTTAAATAGCAAAGGTATTTACGCGGCAAGCCTTGATTCTAGCCAAGACCAAATGCAAAGCAGCACCGTAATGAACGATGTGCGAAATGGTAAAATTAAAGTATTAATGGTGTCGGTTGAGCGTTTTAAAAACGAGCGTTTTAGAGAGTTTATAAGCCAAGTTGCGCTGTCTATGCTGGTGGTAGACGAAGCACACTGTATATCTGAATGGGGCCATAACTTTAGACCCGACTACCTTAAATTACCGCGATACCGCGAAGAGCTAAATATTCCACTGGTACTATTACTCACCGCCACAGCCACTAAAAAAGTAAAACGCGACATGAGCGAGCGTTTTAATATTGCCCCAGAGTGCATTGTACAAACCGGCTTTTACCGCGCTAACCTCGATTTAAGTGTGCTAAGTGTAAAAACGGCTGATAAAAACACTGAGCTTACAAACATAGTGCGTGCGCAAAATGGCCCAGGTATTGTTTATGTAACGCTTCAGCAAAGTGCCGAGCAAGTGGCTAATACGCTAAGTGCGAAAGGTATTCAAGCGGTTGCGTATCATGCAGGGCTTGAAGATACACTAAGGTGGCAAATTCAAGATGATTTTATGGCGGGTAAAATTAACGTTGTCGTGGCAACTATAGCCTTTGGTATGGGCGTTGATAAATCAGATATACGCTTTGTTATTCATTACGATTTACCAAAATCAATTGAAAACTACAGCCAAGAAATTGGCCGCGCAGGGCGCGATGGCAACCCATCAAACTGTTACACCTTGGCTAATTTAGATGGCCTAAACACAGTAGAAAACTTTGTGTATGGCGACACCCCTGAATTGAGCGGCATTGAATACGTAATTAACGATATTAAATCGCAGCCGCAGCAATGGGAAATGCAAGAATATAGCTTATCGAGCGAATGTAACATTCGCCAATTAGCGCTTAAAACATTGCTGGTACAACTAGAAATGCAAGGCGCAATAACGCCGCAATATGCTTACTACGCCGATTTTAAATACAAGTTTTTGGTTGATAAAAACGAACTACTTAGCCAGTTTGACGAGCAGCGCCAAGCCTTTTTAACGCAAATATTTAGCCACACCGATTTTAAAAAAATATGGGGCACGCTTAATTTCGACACCCTTACCCAAGCCGCGCAGGTTGACCGTAAACGCGTAGTGGCAGCGCTTGACTACTTAGCCGAAAAAAACCTAATAACCCTTGAAACCAAACGTATTACCCAAGTTTACAAAGTGCATAGTGAGGTTATAAATAACCCTGAACTTGCAAAACAATTACACAGTTATTTTATCGAAAAAGAACAAGCCGAGATTAAACGTATAGCTGCATTGGTACGCTTTTTTGAGCTACAAAGTTGCTTAAGCTATAACTTGGCGCGCTATTTTGACGACCAAAATGCGCCAGTGCAATGCGGGCATTGCAGTGTATGCCGTGGTAATGCAGTAAAACTTGAGTATTCAATAGAGCCTGCTCACATTGTCGATGACGTTGTTTATCAAAAAGTGGATGAGTTTTTAGCGCACATGGCAACAAAAGGTATTCACAGTGTAGGTATTGAAACTCAGTGCCGCTTTTTAGCGGGCATGAGTGTACCGTTATTTGCACGTAATAAAGTGCGCCAACTCAGCGGCTTTGCGCTTTGCGAGCAGATGCGTTACAGCGATATAAAAGCAAAACTACTAGCGCGTTAAATTAGTTACTGTATCCTAGTGGCTTATTCAAAAAAGTAAGTCACTATGCCTAATACTGTTATTCCAAGTAAAACTATTTCCTCTACACCTGAGCCTGTAACCTGCGCTAATTGCCAGGCATGTTGCTGCCAATTAGAAGTGCGCATAGTGACCGACACGGGCGTGCCTTTTCAATACATTGATTACGACAAATGGGGCAGCGAAGTAATGAAACGCGCAGACGACGGCTGGTGCCAAGCACTCGACCGTAACACGCTAATGTGTACTATTTACGAAAACCGCCCACTTACGTGTCGCGAGTTTGAAATGGCCTCAAACGAGTGTATTACAGAGCGCGAAATAGCGGGTATTTAATAAAAGCATATCCACTAAAAAAGGGGCTTAAAAAGCCCCTTTGGTTTATCTGTGTTTTGTACTAATTAATCGTATTTAGCTTCTAGCTCATTAGCTGTATGAAACTTCTCGTGGCTTTGTAATTGTTCATCGTATTTTACAAGGTGTTTAAAGTGGACAAGCTGGCCTGAGTTTTTAACTATTTCTACAATAAACGACATCATAATATCGGCACCGGTTAACGTGTCGCCGACTAAATAACGTTTACCTTGTAATCGGTCGTTAAAGTAGCTAATTACTTTCACGGTTTCTGCATCGGCGTAATTTTCTAAAAACTCTGTTTTAGCGCCATCTTTTAAAACAAACATTTTAAGTAGCAGCGGTAAAATAGCTGAGCTTTCGGCAAAGTGAAGCCATTGTTGATATTCAACATATTCGGCAGTGCCTGCTTTTGGCGCAAATTTACCGTTACCGTATTTAGTAATTAAATAATCGGTGATCGCGCCAGATTCGGTAACAATTAAGCCATCGTCTTCAATCACTGGTGACTTACCTAATTGGTGTACTTTTTTAAGTTCGTCAGGCGCTAAAAAGGTCTCTGTGTTGCGCTGGTAGGCAACAATTTCGTAATCAACATCCAGCTCTTCTAAAAGCCAAATAATACGTTTTGAGCGCGATTTATTTAAATGGTGTAGTTTAATCATGTCAGTCCTTGTTGGCGTTACTGCATGTGCAGTAACGCTTTGTAAAATTTAAAGTGGCTCGTTAATTTTAACAACGGTTTTACCAAAGTTTTTACCGTTTAGCATATCGTTGAATGCGCTAATGGTGTTTTCAATACCTTCTACCATGTGTTCGCGGTATTGTACTTTGCCATCTTGTAGCCATTTTTGCATGTCTTGTGCAAATTCGTCGTAGCGGTGGCCGTAGTCGTCAAAAATTATAAAGCCTTGCATTTTAATACGTTTAGTAAGCAACTGCCCCATTAGCATACCCATACGATCAGGACCATCTGGAAGGCTGGTAGAATTATATTGCGACACTAAACCACACAGTGGCACACGGGCTGCGGTATTAAGTAGAGGTAATACGGCATCAAACACTTTACCGCCCACATTTTCATAATAAACATCTATGCCGTTATCACAGGCTTTTTCTAGCTGCTCTGCAAAGTCATCGGCTTTGTGATCAATACAGGCATCGAAGCCCAGCTTTTCAACAGCATGTGTACATTTTTCGCTGCCACCAGCAACGCCTACCACTTTACAGCCTTTAATTTTGGCTATTTGGCCAACGGTTGCGCCAACCGGCCCTGTTGCTGCAGCTACTACGACGGTTTCGCCTTCTTTAGGTGCGCCAATATCAAGTAAGCCCATGTAGGCTGTAAAGCCAGGCATACCCATAATACCGAGTGCGTACGATGGATTTTCTGGCTCTTTACCTAATTGCATAAGGCCTTCGCCGTTAGTAATGGCGTAATCTTGCCAACCGGTGTAGGCAAGTACCCATTCGCCTTCGCTGAATTTATCGTTTTTAGACTCTTCTACTTGGCATACGGTAGCGCCTACCATTACATCGCCCACATTAACCGGATCGGCATACGACTTTGCATCGCTCATGCGGCCACGCATGTATGGGTCAAGTGATAGGTAAATAGTGCGCAGCAGCACCTCGCCATCTTTAAGCGCTGGTAAATCTACTGTTTTAAGTTCAAAGTTTTCATCGGTAGGGGCACCGTGCGGGCGTGATGCTAAAGTAAGTTGACGACTAGTTGCAGACATAAAAATCTCCTCTTAAGAGTGAATTTACTTAGCGAATGTTTACGCGTTTAAAACCAGGTTGAGCCTAAACAATAATGCGCGCTAAGTTTTACGAAAATAAAAATTTGTACCTTAATACACGAGCTTTGGGCGCGAGGCTGGTAATTCAAGCTTTGCAGAGTATTTATTCTAAACGGTTTATTTTAGCTTGCTAAAAATATGGCTATCGTAAAACACACCATGTTTATAAATGGCCTGTTTGAGAACGGCTTCAGCTTTAAAGCCGCATTTAGTGAGTGCCTTCATAGAGCCAGTATTGCCAGCAAATACAGCGCCAAAAATACGGTTTAGGTTTGAGCTTTTAAATGCGTCATCGCAAATATGCGAAATAGCATGAGTCATTACTCCTTGCCCCCAAAAGTGGCTATTAAGCCAATAGCCTATTTCGCCACTGCGGCTATATTCAAATTCTCCGGGGGTGATACCAATACACCCCGCAAATTGCTCATCTACAACAATGGCCTTAACTATTCCACTTTTAGAGCCTTGGTTTATCCACCAGTCGGCGTCGGCTTGAGTATACGGAAATGGAATTTTAGACGATAAAAAGCGCGTAACCTGTTCATCGTTTAAGGTATTAATAATGTGTGGCGCGTCTGTTGGTTTAAAGTCTCTTAGGGTGATCATTGTTTTAATTAAGTGTCTGTTGCATACGGGTCAACTTAGCAAGCAATTAGAGATTGCACAATCACAAAGATTAACCGTTTACGGCTATAACTTTGTTTTAAAGTACTCTAATATAAGCAAAATATGATACCTGTTTAAGATACCTTTATGCACCCACACATAGCTGCCCTTTATAATAGTGCCCAAAAGCCAAGCCGTTTAATTATAGGTTTAATGAGCGGTACCTCGTTAGATGGGCTCGATGTAGCACTGTGTAAGGTAGCGGGCGCAGGTATAAATACGCAAATTGAAGTGCTGAACTTTACCACCGTTGACTATAACAACGAGTATAAAAGTAAAATAAAGCAGGTATTTGCCAAACGAGAGTGTGATTTAGAACTTGTTACCTTACTGCATCCATGGGTGGGTAAACTCCATGGCGATATGGTTAATCAGTGCTTACATACTTGGCACGTAAACCCAGCAAGTATTGATGTAATAGCCAGTCACGGGCAAACAATTTACCACTGCCCACAGTCGCAGCATAATCATAAAAGCTTTACTAATGGCACACTACAAATTGGCGACAGCGACCAAATAGCCGTTACTACCGGCATTACAACGATTGGTGACTTTAGGCAAAAACACATAGCCGCGGGAGGGGAAGGTGCACCGCTTGCGGTATATGGCGATTACTTATTTTTTGCAAACCCCAATGAGAACCGCATTTTATTAAACATGGGTGGTATTGCTAATTTAACGTTTTTACCTAAAAGCGGTGATGCAAATAGCGTATTTAGTAGCGACATAGGCCCAGGTAACACCATTATGGATGCGTACGTACAGCAGAATTTTAAAGGTATGCACTTTGATGATGGCGCTAAAATAGCTAAAGCTGGCAAGGTTAATTCACTCTTATTAAATGCATTGTGTAGCAACACTTTTTTTGAGCTTGCGCTGCCTAAAACAACAGGGCCTGAAGTATTTAATTTAGCGTATTTGCATGGAGCTCAACAGCAAACAAATACACAGCACTTAAGCCATGAAGATGTAATGGCAACTTTAAATATGTTTAGCGCGAGGGTAATTGCAAATGCGTTAAACGAATGCGCGCAAAGTGCTAAAGAGTGTGTGGTGTACGCAAGTGGTGGCGGTATTCATAACTCATTATTAATGGCGCACCTTAATGCGCTGTGCCCGACTATTAAAGCGTTTAAAAATACTGATGATTTAGGCATAAACCCCGATGCCAAAGAAGCCGTACTATTTGCCATTTTAGCCAACGAATGCCTAGCAGGTGAGCAGCAGCACCTAAATAATACTGCGCAGGGTATTGCTGGGGTTACTATGGGTAAAGTGAGTTTTGCTGATTAAGGTTTTATGAGTGTGTATACCAACAGATTAAAAAAACGAAAATAAACTTGAGCTCATATTCCGAAAGTATTTTTTAACGCCGTGTGGCTTAGTTTGGCTTTTAAGGGCTTGCTGATTTTTATAACCAGCCTCAAACGCATTTACTTGCATATCAAACTGTAAACTATTTTTTAAAGTGGCATTTAAGCCATGCAGCATCAATTGCATTACTAAGCAGTGGCTTTGGGTAATTTTACTTAATGTTAAATACACATAACCACGCTCTAAGTCGGCGTTAGTGAGTACTTTTTCAGTAAAGTATTGCGCATCACGGGCACTGGGATACGTTGCGCTCAGCGAAATAATATCGTTTTCGTGGGCGTCGTCAGGCAATACGCATTGCAGCGTTATTTCATGCATAGCACTGGCTTGCAAGGTTAACTGCTCGTATTCCATTGTGTGGCCCATAGCCGCAGAGAGAGGATCTTCAAACGATTGTAACGCAAATGTGAGTTGCGTCATTGGTGTGCTCATTTACTTCAACTTCTAGATTATAAAAAATACAGTTCGAGTTTAAATTATCACCTATTTTGATTGCAGTTTTATGACAAATTGCACTTAATCGGATAATCGCTGTATTTTGATCAAAAAAGATCGCTATATGTTCTTTCTCATTCAACTTTGGAATAGTTTGTCACACATCTAGAATAAAGAGCCTTATGTGGCAAGGCTTGTAGCGATGGTGTTGATGTTCCTTATTTGAGTTTTTCTCATAGGCTTCTCTTCATAGGGAATAGAATTTGGTTTTTAGGCTTTACCTAATCAAAGCATTAAATAGAGATTCCAAATTAAAATTTCATACTTATCTTTTTTGATTTAATACGGTATGCATTGCGGTTGAATGTTGTAGCCCGTATTAAAAGAGTGCCCGCACAAGCCAAGCTATCTTATGCTAAAAATGTAGTAAGGCCTTTATGAGCGATAACAGGTCATTGAGATTGGCTAAATATCGTCGTTAATTGATTGGTTAAACTGCACTTTGCGCATATATTCATGAAAATGAGCGCTGCGCGCAAATTGGATTATTTAAGTTTACCTAAAAACTTTAGAAAACTTAGTGATAGTAATACCTTAGGTAATTTGTTAAAACTATATAAAGTAGATAAATGAGCGCTAAGTCGGTAGAAATATGCGCGACGAGCGCACTATTAAATTGTTATGTGTTTCTCATATTAAGGATAAATATGTCTAATGTAATGGATACAATTAATCATCAAGATAAAAAGCGTGACTTCAAAATGGTCATGGTTTTAGCATTTGTATTAGTGGCTATTTCTTTTTTTGCAATTGGCTTTATTTATGCAAATGCCCCACAGTTAAATATCTTAGCTACATTACTTGTCATATTTGGTGGTATAAATTCATTTCTAATTTATTATTTGATTAAAAAATTAGAAAGCGTAACAACCACATAACAAGCAATTAAACAGAGACAAATAACGCTTGGCTTTGTTCCTTCGTCACAAATTATAGCCAAGCAACAATTTGCCCGTTAATGTGGGCGTTATGTGTATCTCAGGTGTATTTAAAAATGGATGGATGGCTACAAGAAACAGAAGAATCTCTTTTATCTGCAATTACAGCCGTAAGTAGTGGTGAGATCCCTAAAGAAAATATGTATAAATTAGCTCCACTATTTTTTGCAGAAAGGCAAAATATAAAAAGAGTCAGTTTACTTGAGGAAATGTCTGAAGCTAATGAACAACAAGTTCAAACAGATTGCTCTTTCGATCCTAATTCTATTAAACAATATAAATTTAATTATGTTTCTTCTTATCTATTTTGTTTTGTTGTTGCAGGTAAGATTGACGAATTTAAATACGATGAAATAATGGAACACGTCAATCAAAAAATAGATTTGTTTTAAATACACATAACAAGCTGTTCAAGCGGGACTTTTTACAGTTTGCCGAGTTTCACTTCGCTACACAATTATGGCAAACTAATAAAAAGCCCCTTAACGAGGGCGTTAGCAGTACAAGGATGCATATGAGCACTATCGATTATTCTAAATACTCTATAAATGAGTTATTTGAAGTTAAAGATAAAATTTCACCTGAATCTAGTAATTATGATTCATTCCTGACAGAGCTCGAAATTAGAAAAGACGAAATAGCTATAGTAATGGCTAACTCCCAAACTGAAGCTTTTTCGTTAGCTGAAAATAGAGTTAAGATCATCGGTTATTTCCAACTTACAGCAGCCGTATTTATTATATTGTATTATTTGAGCTCTATTGCCGATGGTTCAGTTTCAATACTTAGTACGGTGATTACGCTTCCACTTATAGTACTTAATATTTTAGCTGGCTATACTGCATTAAAAGAAAACCATAAATACTACTGGCTTTCTATCTTAAATCAGTCACTTCAAATCCCTAGCATTGCTATCGGTAGTATTTCAACTACTTATTCTGGGTTAGGTGGTGCTTATGTTTACCTGAGTTGGGGGACTGAGTTTTCATTTGGGGCAACAGCATCATTTTTGCCTGGCTTCTCTTTTAATCAATTTACTTCAAGTTTACCTATGCAGTCGTTCTCAATTGATATTATTGCAATAATATTCATTGGTGCTCTTCTAACTGTAAGCAAGGTTAAAAGTACTGCTAACAAGCCAATTAATCAGGACAAATAACAGTTGGTTTTTGCTCCTACGTCGCTTATTTTAACCAACTGATATTCGCCCATTATTGGGGCGTTAGCTGCTTTGAGGTCAATCATTAGTAAGGTGTCATAGTGAGAATTTTAGTAACAGGCTCTGCCGGTAGAGTCGGGCGTGCAATCTATATTAAATTAATGCGCACCCATGACGTGGTCGGCATTGATAAAACGCCTTGCTCAACAGCCGATTACATTGGTGATATTCTTGATAGTGATCTGATTGATCGGGCTCTTAAAAATGTTGATGTCATCATTCATACAGCGGCTCTTCACGCTCCACATGTTGGTTTAGTACCTGATTCAGAGTTTCAGTCTATCAACGTAGACGCGACCGAGAAACTCGCTCTGGCTGGATTAAAAGCAGGTATTAAGCACTTTATTTTTACCAGCACTACTGCATTGTACGGCTATGCTTCAACACCTAAAGGTATTGCAGGTTGGATAAATGAAGACATCACACCTCAACCCAAGTCGATTTATCATAAAAGTAAAATTGCGGCTGAAGCTAAGCTAGAAGAAATTTCAAAGTTGTTTCAGCTTCCAGTTACTGTGCTGCAAATGTCGAGATGTTTTCCTGAACCTGCGGATTTAATGGCAGTATTTCGCCTTACTCGTGGCATAGATGCTCGTGATGTAGCAAACGCTCATTTATGTTCTGTGGAAAAACGCTTAAGTGGTTTTAATCGTTTTATAATCTCAGGCGCTACACCTTTTCAACTTTCTGATTGTGAAGCGCTATATACTGATGCTGCATCTGTCATCGAGCGTCAATGTCCTGACATCGCGCTAGCATTTAAACAAAGAGATTGGCAACTACCTCAAAGCTTAGATCGCGTATATGATTCATCATCTGCCTGTGACAAATTAGGGTGGTCACCTATACATGGTTTTAAAAGCGTTTTGGAAATGCTAGATACTGAAATACCTGAAGTATTGCCAATTTTGAAACGCAGCTAACAAAGCAATTAAGAGTGATTCGGCGTGGGCAGCGTTTTTACTATGCATTGCTTTTAACATTAGGCAAAGCGAGTTCGCTCTCAGTACACCCTTTTTTAAAAGTTTCATACTTTGTGCCTAAACTCGTTTGCAAGTTTAGTTTTTCGATAGCTGCCTGTATTAGCCCTTGTCCATCTTTTGTTCACTAAATGCTGGTGTTCATTTTTATTGAACGATATTAATTAGTGAACAGGTAAACTTAAATCCCTTACTGTAATTAGTGGAATAAGTACAAGCCTGATAAGTAACCTTTAGAGAGTTTATAACAGCTCTATTAAAATAAGCCCCTGTATTAAACGTTACGTTTAACACAGGGCTTTATAGTTTTAGGCTAACCGGCTTAACATGCAAAGCGCATTAAAACGAATACTGCAGCCTTAATGAGATTGCATTGCCCGATGTGATAGTACCGCCTGCTTCAAAGTAGTCGGCTTTAATGTAGTCGGCCATAAATTTTATGTTTTTGTTTACGGTGTAGTTAACACCAAGGGTGTAGGTTTTTGCGTCTTGGTTTTCTTGCTTGAGCTTAAGTAGGCTGTAGCGGCCTGTAATTTCCCAGCCTGGCTCTGAGCTTGCGCCTAGTTTTGCGTTTTTATACTTACGGTATCCGCCCGATAGCTGATAACCAAATTGCAAATAGCCGCCTTCGTAATCATTGGTTGTATTTTCAATACTGGTTACTTGTGCTTGTTGCCACTCGGCCATCATGGTAAATCTATCTTTAAGCCATAGTAGCTCTACGCCTTGTTGCGAGAGGCTATCTGCATTAATTTTATCGCCTTCTATTAATGAGTCGGCGGTATACACTTCAAGAGGTTCATTCACTCTAAATTCGTTACCGTCGTACTGCCTCTCACTAAATGCGACGCCCATGTGTAAAAGGTTAGTGTTTTGCTGCCATGGCACCCAGGCTACGCGCCCTGTAATAGCAGACGTTGCTTCGTCTTCATCGGGCTCGTAATAACCTAGTTGCCAATTTACTGAGGCTATGTCTCCCGATAGGCTAATACCAAAACTACGCCCTGGCGAAAACGCTTCGCTTATCATGCTGCGCTCAAGCATTAGCAATTTACGCGAGCTAGTTAGTTTTTCTAGGCCAAAACCTTCTTTTTGTTGGCCTATGGTTAAATCGGCATATTTCCAGCCAGAGTATTCTAGGTAGGCGTCTTTTATTTCGGTTTCGCCATCGGCAAAGCCAAGCTGAAATTTACTTTTCCAATCTTTGCTTATGTCTGATTTAAAACTTAGGCGTGCGCGGCGTATTTCCGAGGTACTTTCTGAGCTGCTGCTGTCGTATTGCCCCTCTAACAAAGAGGTATCAAACTTGTTGTAGTCGAGCATGATATAGCCGCTTAGGTCTATATTGTCGTTAATTTTGGCAAAGCTTGCGTTACTAACAAGGCAAAGCGCTGAAAGTGCCGCATAAGTAATCGTTTGTTTAGAGGTCATGTTAGGCTGCCTTTGTTTGTTTTTCGGCTAAGTAACTTACTTTTAGTTGCGCTACGTCTCTTAAAAAGTCGATGTGTTCTATATCTACAGCAACGACGTTTAGGCCTGTGCGCTGTTTTAAATCATTGATGAGAATGGCTTGGTTTTGTGGGGTTATGTTTTCTATGCGCTCGTAGCAAACGCTTTGTACTTCGTAGCGTTTTACAAATACGCTTGAGTCAATCAAAAAGGCAATTAAGCAAATAATGCCATTAAGAATACTTAGCTCAATTAGGCTCATTTGCCCTACAGAGGTCAGTAAAGCAATGGCAGTAACAAGGAATAAGTAGGTCATTTCTTTAATCGAAATAGACTCAGTGCGGTACCTTAGCATGGTAAATACGGCAAATAGGCCGAATGCAAATTCCATCGACATATCAACGCCGTGCAGCAAAAAGGTAATAATAAAAACGCCTACGCCAAATAAAATAAACGAGCCTGCTACCACTGCATTTTTACTTACGCGAAAGTAACAGCCATAGCAAAGTACAGCCAGCGATAGGATGTTTACTAAAAAGCGGGAAAGAAAAAGAAGATCTAATTTGGTCATTTTAATTATTCTCTAAAGGTAAAAGCGGGTTAGTGCGGTTAAGGTGTTTTAAACGGGCTAAAACAGGTTTAAAGCGGTTTACTTTTAATCGCTCGGGGTAAAGCAAAGCACAGCCAATGCAGTATTTACTAAACGAGGCAGGGAATATGTGGTGTTTGCTCATAAGTTTATAAAATGGCGAGCGTTTTGTTTTTTTACTTTGTTTAAGCTCGGCAATAAAAAAGCCCGGTAGTGTTATTTTGTTATCGCCTTTTGGGGTGTTGTACCACAGGTTAAAATCAAGCGTTAAACGCTCGGCTTTTTCTTCGTTGGCTAGGGCTATGCGGTTATAGCCGCTTTGCTGGGTTACGTTTAAATGTGCAAAGCTGTTTTTCATTTGCTCTTTAATAAACGCCGTGCTGTTAGCTTGCTGGTTGTTAGTTTGCGCGAGCTTTATACGTGTTTTTACTGTGCGGCTTTGGTTGTTTTTTAGTTTTACTTCTAGGTATTCGGTGGCGGTATCAACGTAGCGCCTTTGGCGTACTTTGTAGCGATTAAGCTTACCGTTATGGTGGGCTTTATATAAATCAAGTTCGGGCGTATCAAAGTACTGATTATAATAAGAGAATAAACGCTTACCTTGTATATCAAGTACACGGTACTGGCCTTGTATATGAGTAAGTAGCTCAGGTAAAAACGATAGTGGCAGCATAAACTTACTGTCTACACGGTTCATTAAATTAGCGTTATTAAGATCGTTTAATCCGTAACCTTCAAACGGAATAAGTAACTCGTTAATTAAGCTTGTTAATGAGCCATGCGCGTTTGACTCTTGAGACTGAGCCTGCTTATTTTTAGTGTTTATTGCAGTAATTGCTACTGGTGAGATTGAAGTATCCTTTTCAAAAAGTTCATCCTTAAAACGTGCTTGAATTGTCATAATTTTCTCAGATTATTAAATTGCAAAGTAATAGAGTGCAGTGCCAGCGTGCTGACACCGCATGAAGGATGGGTTGTTTATCTAGCACAAAATCCGCTGCCATCACCCGCTGAGGGCAATGTGCCATCAAGCTGCGCGGCCATATTTGCTACGCGGTACTCCATAAACGAGGTTAAGCCATAAAACTGCCCCGTGGTAGAGGTTAGGTTTTGCTCAAAGTAGGTTGAGCCATAAAAGCTAGTTGGGTCGTTTTGTACGTGCTCACGAATTAGGTTGGCTATTTCATTTACGCGTGCGTTAAATGTGTCGCTTGAAAGTGAGCCATTAATAAGCTGTGTTAAGTAACTGTGGTACGTATTGAGGTGGCTTTGCTCGGCAAATACATTAGCAATTAATGGGCGCTCGCTTAATGCGCCGCTTACAGGCTCATCAATGTAGAGCTCTCTTACATCTACGCCATTACAATCCATGTTAAATGTGCCGAATGACTCGTTAAAATCCCACGGTAAAATGCTAAATACGCCATCGTCATCGTAAATATAATAGTTATGTGCAAGCGGGCCGTGGTAGCTATCTAAATTAGACAGTGAAGTACTTACCGACATATAACGCAGCAGCGTGTCTATATCTATGGCGCTGGTTTCGCCTTTATCTAGCGATTCAACAAAGTTAATAAAGGCGCCGTTATCGGTGGTGTCTTCGTTGGTTTGCAGGTTTATATCGGTGTAGCTTTGTATGTCGTCACCTAGCCATAATAAATCGCTGCCTGTGCCATCTGGCTTGTATAAATCGCCGTTACTGTTGGCAAAGTGTTTTTCTACAAATTCGCCATCTACGGCTTCTACCATTAAGTACAAACCAAATAGCTCGCCGTTTACATAAAAGTTAACGTAAGCATGCTCAGGCGTTGGGACGCCCATTTTATCCATAAGCTCGTAGGCGATTACTTCACGCATGTACGACGGGTCGTTAAACGAGTTTTGTAGTGTGAATTTTTTTAGCCCAAAAAACTTTTGCCCCGACACATATTCGTTAATATCAACCTTAAAGCTGTAACGGTCGCTGCTTGAGTTGGCAACGCTGCTTAAGCTTGAGCCGCCTTTTGTGCGAATAGCCACGCTATCGAGTGTTACCCCATTAAAGGTAATAGCGGTTTCGTGGTACTGCTCATCAAGTGGGTTATCTAGAATGTCTTGCCAGTTTTCATCGCTAATTGTAATAGAAAGCGTATTAACCGCTGTGGGTGTAAAGGCGGTTGCAACTGTATTTTCACTACTCGGGGTAGGTGTTAAAAACGCATGAGTAAAGCCTGTACTGTTACTTAGGCCGTAACTAAAGCCTGTGGCTACATCACTTTCGTCCCAGTCAATATAGTCAATTACTTCATCGTTGAGTATTAAGCTTAGCTCGTCTTCTTTGCCTAGTTTAAACGGGACGTAGTAAGTGCCTGGGTCTTCATCGGTGGCATAAATAGTAATGTATTCACCTGCGTATAAATCTATGTCAGGCAGGGTTACGGGGTCTATGTCGTCGCTTTCATCAATAACGTGGTAGTTGGCTAAGTTAATTGTATTTTCGCTGTTGTTGTATAGCTCAAACCAGTCGTTGCCATCGTCTGCGGCGCTTGCCACTATTTCGTTAATAACGAGTGGCCCGTGGGTTGCTTGGCTGTTTGAGCTAAGCTCTGTTGGAGTGAGTACCGCAGTTGCATCGCTGCCATCTGGGTAGCGGCCATAGCTGTAACCACTTAGCGCTTGGCCTTTATTCCACGATAACTGCTCTATAATTACATTGTTACTGTAAAGGCTGACGGTATCGCTTGCGCCTAATTTAAACGCTACGCTTGGCAGGTCGCCTAAATCATCGGTGCTTGCGTAAATGCGGTAAAACTCACCAGGCGATAACGTAATATCAGGTAGAGCAAATTGCTCGTTATTGTCATCACTTAGTGTGTAGTCGGCTAAATAAACATCGCTACTGCTTGTTACATAAAGCTCTATCCAGTCCTCGCCGCCGCTGCTGTCTTTTGCTACTACTTCGTTTATACGCAGTGGGGCATCTTCAGCAATTAGCGTTGTAACAAGTGTAGAGGTATCGGCTGTTTGGTTAGCTGCGCCCTCTGTGGGCGTTAGTGTTTGCGCGGTGCCGGTGCCATCGGTATATAAGCCGTAACTAAAGCCTTCAGCGGCTTCGCCTTCTTCCCAATCAAGTACAGACACCGCAGTGCCGTCCTCATATAACGTAACCGCATCGTCGCTACCTAGTTTAAAGGTGACGTAATAGCCGTTGTCGGGCGCTGTGTCGGTTTCATCAATGGCTTGAATAACAATAAACTCACCTTGCGAAAGCGTTACTGCGGGTAAAGCTTGAGGCTCTCTGTCGGCGTTATCATCAACAAGCGAAAATACCGATAGGTCGGCTATATCTTCAGTGGCGTATAGCTCAATCCAGTCGTAGGTGGTATCGCTTGGGCTTGCGACAATTTCGTTAATAACTAAGCCCGTGGAGGTGGTTGTTGATGATGAGTCAGTTTGCTCTGTGCTGCTATAGGTTGTTTGCTCAGTACCGCCACAGCCATATAAAAATGTAGTAGAGGCGATAACTGAATAAAATATAAAAGGTTTTATATTCATGTATGCACGCTTATTATTTTATTAAAGTGGGCAAACTATAAAAATAGAAGGTGCAAACAATGTGTAAACATTCAGTAATATTCAGTATAGTGAGCTTAATTACTCACTTTAAAAGTTACTTTAACCTTATGTTTAAACAATTAATTTTATTGTGCGCGTTAAGCATGCCGCTTGTAAGTAATGCCGCTACTGCGCCATTTTCGGGCGATATTACAACTGATGTACTATTAAACGATTACGATAAGTTTAATAAGCAGTACAACGCATTTACGCCAACCGAGCAAGATATAGCCTTAATGCAAAAGCTAGAAGGCAAGGCATTAGTTGTATTATTTGGCACTTGGTGTCACGACAGCCAACGCGAAGTACCAAAGCTTATTAAGTTACTTGATGCGTCTAAGGTAAAACTTGCAAGCGTTAAATATGTGGCCGTGGGTTACAACAAGCAAGACGACGCCGGAATAGCACTAGCGCACGACTTGCAATACACGCCAACGTTTATAGTAAAAGACGAGGGTAAAGAGTTAGTACGCGTAATTGAAAAACCAACGGGTACATTGGCACAAGATTTAACTCAGGGTTTGTGAATTCAGCTTGGGGGTATAAGAGCTTACGGATTTAGCTAATAGATTTATGGGTAGCTGGTGAACTGCTATGAGTGATCTCTTAAAATTACAATGCGTGAAGTCGGGTTTTATCCATTTAGCTATCTTTGTTTTTTGCATTATGGGCGCACTATAAATTGTTTCTTCTAGAATGAGTGGTAAAGGTGAACTTAAAAAAAATCAAACAGCTTAGGAAAACTCACTCTCTCGAGAAATTTGAGTTGGTTGACTGTGAACGAAATATTACGGGGCTAAATACCCATTACAACGTCTCAGTGCGGTTAGGTGATTCTGTAACAAATTTCAATATACTTGCGGATGCTACTGATACCGTTTTATATGTTGAGCGGTGGGCTGATGAAGTGAGCTTGGTGCGAACAGAGCGATTTGAAGAGATTTCCAAAAATGTTTTTCAGCCATTTACGAATGGCGAAACCCTAGATGATGATACTGTGATTTGGAAGTATATGGATTTAAGCAAGTTTATTTCTTTACTTTCAAGTCAATCCCTTTGGTTTGCAAGATTAGATAAAAATTGGGAAGTTGACCCGTTTGAGGGGAAAGTTCCAACTGCACATTGGGAATCACTTGTAGAAAGAATTCTAAATACCAAATTTGCTCCTCAGTTTTTTGGTAACAGTAAAGTACAGTTTGGTGGAATGCCAGAAGTAGGAATGGCACAAGTTCCGCAATCCGAACAAAAATCGAGGGAGATCGATTTACAAAGAAATATGTATGAGGCTGCCATCTACAATTCTTATGTGACTTGCTGGAATATCAGCACTCATGAGTCTTATCATATGTGGAAGTTATACTGTAATCATCACAACGGAATTGCAATTAAGTCTACTATAGGTCGACTTAAATCATCATTAGGAAAAAACAAAAACTATACTGTACTAGGTGGACTGATTGAATATTTAGACTTTAAAAACCAAATGCCAGCTAGAGGCGACAATCTCTTAACACACATTTATTGCAAAAGCATGCCATATTCTTTCGAGAATGAATTTCGTTTATGTTTAAGAGACTTTGGTTTTGTTAATGATGTCATAGGGGCAGACGCCCCGTACTCAGTAGATCCAGAAGAGATTAGAGCTAACTTAGATTCCTACAGATCAGGATATACTGTCAAGCTGGATTTAAATACTCTCATTGAATCAGTCCTAACATCTCCACACTCTGACCCTTGGTTTTTTGACTTAGTCACTTCAATCGTAGGAGATGGTCGAGAATTCCCGAATTCACTTAGTGATTTAAATGCGATTAGTGTAACTTCCTCTAACATGAATTAATACATTAGATAAACGGAGTAACAAGCGCATGTTTTCGAATTGGCTTTCCGGTGCGCTCTAAAGCAAACTCGAATGTGGGTATAACCAGTGTCTTTAAACCAAACATTCGCAACTTACAGCTCAATTCTAATTTTACTCACATAATCACTATTCACTAAACAAGCTTTTTTCGAACGCTTGCGCAGCATGCGAAGATGGTCTGTCTTTATAATGCAGTTGGTATAGTGGCCGAGAGAGTTGCTCGTTATTTTTTTGGCTCAGGCGCGTTAATTTGCCTAGCTGCACTAAATCCTCTGTGACTACGTTTGGCAATAAAGCGACCCCCATACCTTGAGCAACAGCCCTTGCAATGGCTTCGTTGCTGCCTAATTGCATACTTTGCTCTGCTTGTACGCCATGCTCTGCTAATAACTTTACAGACATTTCTAACGTGCCCGAGCCTGGCTCGCGCAGTAGCCAAAACTGCTCGTTTAACCACGCTTTTAAGTCTTTAGTGGGCTTAAAGTTGCTCGGTATAACCACACTCATTAAATCATTTTGCCAGTGCTTACTTATTATATGTGGCTCGGTAGGTGTGCCTTCAACCAGTGCTAAATCGATAGTGCATTCAAGTAAGGCATGCTCAATTTGCGCGGTATTTGCCACTTGTACTTCTACTTTTATATGCGGGTACTGCGCACAAAATTTGGCTAAATAAGGCGGTAGCCAATAACTGGCAATGGTGGTGCTGGTGCCTATAACCAGTGTGCCGCGCTTAAGCCCTGTGCGCGATTTAATATCTTCAATGGCGGCTTTTTCGATAGAAAAAATACTGCGGGCGTGATCAAAAAGTGCTTGTCCACCTTCACTTAAGGTGAGCTTTTTACCCTTAGATGCACGTTCAATAAGTTGAATATTTAACTGATGCTCTAGCTCTTTTAGCGCTTTAGAAACAGCAGGCTGGCTTATAAAAAGCGCTTCGGCTGCGCCTGAAAAGCTACCTAATTTAGCCACTGTATAAAACACCCTAAGCGCATGTAAGTTCATTGTATAACCTTAAATTGCATAACTCTAAATTGTATAACTTTAAGTTATCAAATCATGATTTTAATATATTGGAGTTATATTTTGAGCTTTCTTACAATTAAGTCAACACATCAACTTGGTTTAAGTGAGGGAATATTATGCTTAGCGCTATTAAAAATAGTTTTCAGCCTATAGGTATTAATACTAAGCAATACGGCGATACGCGCTGGTGGTTAGGTATGCTGCTGGTGGTTGTGTTAGCGGGGGCATCTGTTGCATTAAGTAAGTTACCTATAATGCAAAGTGCGCAATTTAGCTCCTTAACAATTGGTATTGTGCTTGGCATTATTGTAGGCAACAGCGTGTTTGCGCACATTGCTACGCGTACAGATGTAGGCGTTGATTACGCTAAAAGTATATTACTTAAAGCGGGCGTTATTTTATTTGGGTTTAGAATTACTTTTGCGCAAGTAGCGGGTGTAGGCTGGCATGGCCTATTAACCGATGTAGTAATGCTGCTTGGTACGTTTATATTAGCAGTACAACTAGGTAAGCGAGCTTTTAGGCTTGATGAACAAACAACCATACTAATAGGTGCGGGTAGCTCTATTTGTGGCGCCGCAGCGGTAATGGCAACTGAGCAAGTTATAAAAGCACAAGCGCATAAAGTATCTGTAGCGGTGGCAACGGTTGTGGTGTTTGGCACGTTAAGTATGTTTGCCTACCCAATTATGTTTGAATATATGGGTGTGAGTGAGCATGCGTACGGTATTTTTGTTGGTTCAACCATTCATGAAGTTGCGCAAGTGGTAGCAGCAGGGACTGCGGTAAGTGCCAATGCGGCCGACACCGCCGTGATAGAAAAAATGCTACGCGTAATGATGCTTGCGCCATTTTTAGTAGGCTTATCGTTTTGGCAAAGTAAAAAGCATGCAAACATAAACGCACATGGCGGCGAGCAAAAAGCGGGTATTACAATCCCTTGGTTTGCATTGTTATTTATAGTGGCAAGTGGCGTGCATTCGTTATCGGTTATTCCGCAAGGAACTACAAACGCCATAGTATGGTTTGATAATATATTGCTCACCATTGCCATGGTCGCACTTGGGCTGCGTACACATGTTGGCGCTATTCGCCAAGCGGGTATAAAACCACTGTTATTAGCAGGCTGTTTATTTTTGTTTTTAACCTTAGCTGGCTTTGCCATTAATGTAGGCATTGCGCAGCTGTTTTAGATATAACCTGGTGGAGGGAGATTGGCTTAAATAGGCCAATCTACTTCGTTTAAGTGATCGAGCTGCTGTGTTTTATTACTGTGCCCGTGCCATTTATTGGTGTAATTACCATTTGGATCAAACTGCGCCGTTTGCTTTTGTATATTAAAGTGGCGGCTGCCACGTGGGTCAACCCCCACACCGGCTATGTATTGCCAGTTGCCCCAGTTTGCTGCTACATCGTAATCAATCAATTGTTGCTCAAAATAGGCTGCGCCGTATCGCCAATCAAGGGCAAGCTCGTTTACTAAACAGCTTGCTGCAATTTGCCGTGCTCGGTTTGAAATGTAACCCGTAGTGTTTAGTTCTTCCATAATGGCATTTACAAGCGGGTAAGACGTTGTGCCGTTACACCAAGCAGCAAAGCGTGTAGGTGTAAAAGTAGTAAGCGGTTTAGTTTGTTTTTGCCCTTTAAAGCTAAACAGGTTGTTACCAGCTTTAAGTGCGTGCCATTTAAAATACTCTCGCCATAGCAATTCAAACTTAATCCAATAAGTAGACTCGTTTGCCGTATTGCATTGCTCGTAATTTTCTACGGCTTTGTAAACTTGTTTTGCACTTATACAGCCAAAGGCAAGCCAAGTACTAAATTTGGTGGTGTTGTTAAAGCCATCAAGCTCGTTGCGAGTCGTTTTATAAGTACTTGGCATTGTGCCTGCAAAGTATTGCTTTAAATGAGCTTGCGCACTGTTAAACCCGCCATGCATTACGCCTTTATTTGTTATACGTTCTATAGGTTTTTTTGCGCATAAAGTTATTGGCTTAGGGAGCAAACCGTTTGGCAAAGTTGTTGATGTAATAGGGCTATTAGCGGCCTCTACCTTTTTACGAAACGGGGTAAAGTGTTTAGGTAATTCGCTTAAATCAAAGGGGAGGTCACTTTGCTTAAATAGCGTGTCTTGCTGCGACCCTGTAAATTGTGTATTGGGGCAATGTGCTTTGAGTAAGTTTATTTGGCGTTGCTCGTACAGGCCAAATTGTTCGCTGTATACAACTTCATCAATATTTTGCTCATTAATACGCGCTTTTAAAAGCGATACGGGTTCTCCCTCAAGCACATGCAGGGTTTGCCCGCGTTCAATAAGTGCTTGTTGTAGTTCGTACAAGCTTTGCATTAAAAACTGCTGCTTATGTATGCCGTAAGGTTTTTGTTGGTAGTTATTATTTTTAAACCAGTGCGGGTTAATAACAAATACAATATCAAGCGCGCATTGCTGCAACATAAGGTCACTAAAAATTGGGTTATCGGTTAGGCGTAAATCGTTTTGTAGCCAATATAAAATGCGTTTGCTCATACTTATGCTCTGGTTTTTGTAATCATTAAGTTTACGAAGCAAAAGCGGGTAGGGATTGATTTTCACTTGTATTTAATTAAGAAAGGATGAGCAAGTGTGACTTGCTCATCTAGGTTTACTTAAGAGATTGAGTGGCTTGGCGTATATTTTCAGATATATAGGCAATTAAATAAACAAAAACAGTGAGTGGTAAACCAAATATAAATAAGGCAATTTTGTACTTATTAGCAACAGTTGATTTAGGTAATGTAATTGCAAAGCAAACGCTCATGGCTAACCAAAATAAAGCTAAAAGTGGTGATATGTTTGATTGAGGGTTAGATAAATCACAAGTGCCAAATGAAATACTGGCAATAGATGCGTTACCTATTTCTATACACTCGTTGCTGTTAATAAGGCTTAATGTAATTACTGTTATGATTAATACTAGTAATAGAGGTAATAAGTGTTTCATATTTTCTTCCTTAACTATTTAATTTTATGGGTCGCTCTATAGCGCCTAGACAAATTAAAACGATTGGCAAAAAATAACGATAACAAAGCCATTAACTAGTTATTATAAAGTTATAACCATGGTATTACCTTGGTTATAACTTTTATAAGTCATTACTATTCAATAGGTTGTGTTTTTACTTTAGCTGTAAGCTGATAACCTCGCTTCATTACAGACTTTATATATTTGGGGTTTTTTGTGTCGTTATCGTTAAGGGCTACACGTAGTTTGCTAATAACTCGTCTAACTGCGGTATCGGTTACTATTTGATTCTCCCATACATTGTTGTGTAACTCTTCAAGGCTAACTATTCTTGGCTGTTGCTCTATTAAATAGCTAAGTACCTGCATGCATTTAGGCTCTAATGTGTAGAGGTTATCTTCTTTAATTAAGGACTGCTGCAGACTGTCAAAAGTGTACTCGCCAATTGTTAGCTGATTAACACTCGGCTTTTCAATAACAGGTTCTGCGCAAACATGGTTAGCTTGGGTTTTATTTGCTGCTGGGTTTGAATATTTTTTATAAACGCGAGATACCATCATTCCAGTTAAATTCATTAAAAGCACTAGCGGGCTCAGTGGGAACGCACATAGGAAAAGTAAATACTTAAACCCCACGTGTACATTTGGTTTATTAAGCATTTGCCCAAATAACACATTTAAAAGCATCCATATAATAAAATAAGGCGTAAGGGAAATTGAATCTGTTTGCTCCCCACAAACGCCATATTTTACGCCCTCTATGTAGTTTGATGCTTCTAAACAAAACGCATTAGCTTGGCTGCTAAATAAAATGAATGATATAAAAATAAGTAGGTGTTTCATTAAAAAGTCCGTTTAGAAAGAGGCGGAAAATAATACCGCCTTCATTAATGTTAAATAGCCGATTTTTGTTTTTCTATCCAATCGTTTATAACGTCTTCAAGCACTGCCATAGGCAATGAGCCTTGGCCAATAACAGTGTCGTGAAAGCTGCGTATATCAAATTGAGCGCCGAGTTCTTCTTCGGCTTTTGTGCGCAGTTCGCGTATTTTTATTTCGCCCATTTTGTACGAGAGCGCTTGGCCTGGCCATGAAATATAACGATCTATCTGATCTTCCACTGCGCTTTGTGGTAAAGCGGTGTGACTGGCTAAGTAATCAATTGCTTTTTGGCGGCTCCAACCAAAGGCATGAATACCGGTATCAACAACAAGCCTCACTGCACGCCACATTTCGTAGCCTAAACGGCCAAAATCGCTGTACGGGCTTTGATAAAAACCAGCTTCTTTACCTAAGCGTTCTGTGTATAGTGCCCAACCTTCGCCAAATGCAGAGTGGCTAAGTGTGCGTCTAAATTCGGGGACATTTAGCTCCATAGCAATGGCGTTTTGTAAATGGTGCCCGGGTATGGCTTCATGCAGACTAAGTGCTTCTAAATTATATAAAGGCTGCAGTTTAGGTGTTGAGGCTAAAAAATAAGTACCTGGTGAGCGGTTATCTGGTGGTGGCATATAAAACGCACCACGACTTGCTGAGCCCTTAATAGTAAAGGTGTTACGCGGTAAGTGGCCAAAGTAAGTGGGCAATTTGCCATACATTTTTTGCGTTATAAACGCGGTTTTTTCTAGCAAGTCTTGCGCGTCTTTTGCGTAAAATTGCTCATCGGTTGCTAAAAATTCTAAAAACTCACTATAGGTGCCATCAAAGCCTACTTCATCAATAATATTTTGCATTTGCGCTTTAATACGCGCGACTTCTTTAAGGCCTAGTTGGTGTATTTGTTTAGGTGTGGCGTTTGTTGTGGTGTAGTAATTAACTGTGTACTTGTAGTAGTCAAGCCCGCCTTTAACGCTTGCTATGCCCGGCTGCGCTCTACAATGTGGCATATAGTCATTTTCAAAAAAGTCGTAAAAATGCTGATACGCAGGAATTACTTTATCTTTAATTACGGCTTGGGCTTTTTGTTTTAAGTTTGATTTTTGCGCTGTACTAAAGGTATTAGGTATACGCGTAAAGGGCTCGTAAAGGGCGCTGTTTTCGGGGTTTTTAACTATGTGCGCGCTAATGCTTTGGCTGTAATTTTCAAAGGTTTTACAGTAATGGGTAAATCCTGTTTTTATCCCTTCTTTCATTAAATCAATATTTTGCTGATTAAAGCGCGGGTAGTCGGCAAGGCTGATTAAAAATGCGTTGTAATCATCAGCTGTTAAAAAAGCCATATTAGCGGGTGCTTCTGCAAAGTAGGTATGCCAGCCACTTAAAAAATTTACCGGAAAATACTTATCTTGATAAAGGTAGCTTTGCTGCTCGGTTTCTCGCTCATATTTAAATAAGCGGTAGTTCATTAGCTGATCCTTGTTGAGCGTTTTTGGATCAATGTTGGCTAAGCTTTTTAGTACATTGTTGTTATACGCTTGGCGCTTAGCAATGGCTTGCTCGCTCCAATTTGGTAATGTGCCGTTTGGTTTCCAACCGTCTGGATCGGTTCGAAAAAATATTTTTTCAGCTTTGGCATTTTGCCAGTGGTTATCAATAATGGTTTTTAAATCGCTGTTACTGTCGGCAAGGCTTGGTAGCGAGGTGGCTGCTAAGCAAATAGCTAAAATACGTTTTTTAAACATAGTGATCCGTTATTGGCGAGTTAGTCGCGCTTTTTTATTTTAATTTGTGCTCAATATAGTACCAAGTTAACTTAATCAATGCGCTTACTTTTACAACCTGTATTTATTGGTTTTATATTATGGTTGAGCAAATTTCACTGCATAACTGAGTGGCGCACTAGTTTATTGTTTTATCAGCGTTTAGAATGATTAAAACTTATTATAAAAAATGACCGTCATGTTTAATAAAGTAATCGCCTTAATTGATGAAGCAAACAACCAAGACCCAAACAGTGAGCAATTTAATGGGGAGAGTGTTCCTAAAGAGTATTTATACTCACAGCGTATGAGCGATATGCTTAGCCGATTTAACCCAGGTGCTGACGAGCTTATGCAAATTGCAGTGCGTGGGCAGCATATACAACGTTGGAAGTCGCCGCGTAGCGACTTTGCAATGAACAAGCAAGGCTATCATCAGTGGCGCAGTGCGCTTTATATATTTCATGCCAGTAGCGTTGTTGCGCTTATGCAGCAAGCAGGGTACAGCGATGCTGAGCAAAACAGAGTGTACGATGCAGTTGCTAAAAAAAATATTAAACGTAACCCAGACAGCCAATTAGTAGAAGACGTAGCAAGCCTGGTATTTATTGAGCATTACATGCTCGGGTTTGCTAATAGTAAGCCTGATTACGATGAGCAAAAATGGATAGGTATTATTCGCCGTACATGGCAAAAAATGTCAGACGACGCGCATGAGTTTGTACTTGCAGGTAATATTACATTACCAGCGCCGCTTGTTGGGCTTATTCATAAAGCACTTGAGTAAAGTAGTGTAAGTTAAGTATTAAAATAAAAGGATTTTAGAATGTTATGCCCACGCACAAATACCTCTCTTGAGCCGTTATTAATTGGCGGGATTACTGTTTTTACGTCAGCGCAAGGCGGCGTATTTTTTGATAACAGCCAAATTTTTAAGTTTAGCTCGCCTGAGTTAAAGCATGGTCAGGTTCTAATTAAGTATTTGAGTAATTACATTGAAGGTGAGGGCGATGTATCATCGCGAGTAAATTGCCCAAAGTGCTTAGGGTCTGTTGAACTTTGCGGATTAAAATTTGTTCAAACTAGGGGCTATTTAATCACGGCGCGAGGTTTGTAACCTAGTGGACTAAGTAAAAGCCAAGCAACAAAGAGTAAATAGTCCCTAGGAAGAACCCTTTGGGTAGCGCCTGTTTGGCATTAATGCTACGTTATCGCCTATTTATGGGGAATAACCACACTACATAGGCTCTGCCTTGCCTAAATACCAAACAGGCTGCTGCAAATTTAACCTTGAAAGATCAACAGACCCTAGATATAGTAATGATGCGCCGGTTTTTTTCACCGCTCAAAGTTGTTGAAATAGACGAGTGCCCAGGTTGCGCTGGCATATGGCTTGATAGCGGCGAGCTTGCAAAAATACACGAAAACCATTTAACACCCAAAGAGCGAAAACTGTTAGCGCACGAAATGGCCACCAATCATGGGTTTATATCTATTAAGCCGCCAAAATCTAAGTATTACCCGAAAGCGCCTAAAAATAGCCAAGACACCACCGTTGAGCGGTTGGTGCAATTGGCATTACTTAATCTTTAATACCAAGCCTCAAAATAGATCACTTAATTAAACTAATTGGTATAAAGCATAAAAAAACGGCGTACTAAAAAGTACGCCGTTTTTTGTAATAAATTAACGCTTATGCCGTTTATTTATTACGGTTTTCTTTTGCAAAGGCACGTATTTTACGTTTTTGCGAAAGCGTTACTTTGTTAGTACGCCCTGCAAATGGGTTATCACCTTCTCTAAATTCAATTTTGATTGGGGTGCCCATAATTTTAAGTGCTTTACGGTAGTAGTTCATCAGGTAGCGTTTGTAGCTATCGGGTAAATCGTGAACTTGGTTACCGTGAATTACAATACGTGGCGGGTTATAACCACCGGCATGCGCATATTTAAGCTTAACACGACGACCACGAACAAGTGGCGGCTGATGATCGGCCTGTGCCATGTCCATAATACGGCGTAGCATTGCGGTGCTAATACGTTTAGTTGCTGACTCGTACGCTTCATCAACCGATTCAAATAAATGGCCAACACCTGTACCGTGAAGTGCAGATATAAAGTGCAAGCGTGCAAAATCAATAAAACCTAAACGGCGATCAAGCTCTGTTTTAATGCGATCTTTAACGTAATCATCAAGCCCATCCCATTTGTTCACGGCAATAACCAATGAACGACCTGAGTTAAGCGCAAAACCTAATAAGCTTAAGTCTTGATCAGAAATACCATCGCGAGCATCAACAACCAGTAATACAACGTTTGCATCTTCAATAGCTTGAAGCGTTTTAATTACTGAGAACTTTTCAACTACGTCGCTTACTTTTTTACGCTTACGAACACCTGCGGTATCTATTAAAATATATTCTTTGTCGTTACGGGTCATCGGAATATAAATAGAGTCGCGGGTGGTGCCTGGCATATCGTATACAATTACACGTTCTTCACCGAGTATACGGTTTGTAAGTGTAGACTTACCTACGTTAGGGCGGCCAATAATAGCCAGTTTTACTGGTTTATCGGCAAACGCTTGATGGTCTGTATCGTCGCCTTCAGCTTCTTGATAAAGGTCGATTAACTCTTCATCGTCATCAGCAACGTCTTCATCTAGTGCTGCAAGCTCTGCAATTACAGGTTGTAAAGTGTGCTCTAAAAGCTGTGTAATACCACGCCCATGTGCTGCTGCAATATGGTGAATATTACCTAATGATAATTGATAAAATTCTGCACAGTTTGAGTCGGCGTCAATGCCATCTGTTTTGTTGGCAACCACAAAGCTTTTTTTCTCTTGCTTGCGCAAGTGATTAGCAATTGCTTGGTCAGCAACGGTCATGCCTACGCGGGCATCAACCAAAAACAACACAATATCGGCTTCTTCAATGGCAAGTAACGACTGGTCGGCCATTTCGGTTTCGATGCCTTCTTCAGAGCCATCAATACCACCCGTGTCTACCACGATAAATTCATAGCCATCGTAATTAGCTTGGCCATATTTTCTATCTCGTGTTAAACCTGGAAAATCGGCTACGAGTGCATCACGAGTACGTGTTAAACGGTTAAATAATGTGGATTTGCCCACATTGGGTCGCCCAACTAGAGCGATCACGGGAAGCATAAACTACCTCTTTAAAAAACAACAAAAGGCTTCGCAGTGCGAAGCCTTACAAAAAACCTTTAAGTGTTAGCTAGTTAGTTAGGGGTGTTTACCACACTAACTTCACCATCACGGGTGTATAAAATTAGCTTGTCGTCGGCTACAACCGGCTCAACAAAAAAGCCTGAGCTGTCAAATTCTTCACGAGATACTAACTCGCCAGTGTCTTTGTTTAGCCAATGTAGGTTACCTTCTTGGTCACCTAAAGCTAAGTGGCTACCTGCAACTGCAGGGCCTGTTAGGTACCATCCACGTAGAGCGGGTTGGCTCCAACGTTCAATACCTGAATTTTTATCTAATGCGTAAATTACGCCTTCGCTATCTACTAGGTAAATAGTTTGTGCATCCATCGCTATTTCGCGGTAGCTGCTGTATTCACGTTTCCATACAACATTGCCTGAACGAATATCTACTGCTGCTAGGTTACCGTTGTATGCAATAGCATAAGCGTAAGGGCCGCTAATAATTGGTTGTGTGTCTACATCAACCAAACGCTCAAATTCTGATGCGCCTTTAGCAACGGCAATTTCTGCACTCCATGCTGAATAACCGCTCTCTGAAATGAGTACACTTAATTTACCTGTTTCTAAGCCTACTAACACACCACCGTTTGCAACTGTTGGCGAGCTTTGGCCACGCAATGTAAGCGGTGGTACTTCTTGTTCAAAGTTCCAGCGTTCTTCGCCTGTATCTGGGTGCAGCGCTAATAGTTTACCCGAGCCTAAATTAACAAAAATTAGACCATCGCCCGCAGCTGGTTTTGATAACGCTTCGCCTGGCACATTTTTACGCCATACTTCTTCACCCGTTTCGCGGTCAAGGGCAATAATAAATCCGTGCTCAGAGCCTACGTAAATTTTACCATAAGCTTGTAATATACCGCCTGATAATTTTGCTGTGCCGTTATCTGACCATGGCCAAAACGATAAATCTTCACGTACGTCGGTTTCCCATAACGTGTCGCCATTAGTAAGCGAAAGCGCTTCAATTTGGCCTTCGCGGCTAGCTACATAAATAGTGTCTTTGTATACAGCAGGCGATAAGCGAGAAAAATAATGTTCTACACCACTGCCAACCGACTCTTGCCACACTACGTCTGTTTCAAATTGATTAACAATTTCAGGAAGTACTAACTCGTCTTCGTCATCACTTGATGAACAACCCATTAGCGTTGCCATGCACAGTGCGAGAGTTGCTGTTGTTATTTTTTTCATACCTAAAACCTTATGCCGCTGGGCTAGTTACTGCTAGGTCGTCTAATTTAATTTGTAATAAAGGGTTTGTTGTTAACCCGCCTGCATCGGCAGCTGCTTGATACGCAGTGCGAGCTTGGTCTTTATTACCTTGTGCAATGTAAATATCGCCTTTTAGCTCAGCTACATTGGCGTTATATGCCTCTGGTAGTGGCGAGTTTAATGTACTTAGGGCTTCGTCAAATTTACTTTGCGCAAGTTGAATACGTGCTAAACGCGTAATGGCAATGGCTTTAAGCTCTTCGCTTTGGGCGTTTGTAACAATCCAGCTAAGTTTTTCGCTAGCAAGGTCTAATTTTTTTGCATCAACAGCGTCTTTTGCCGCAACAAAAGCGGCTAAAGTTGCATAACTTGTGTCTTGGTTGTTTTTAATGAATGTATCGGCTGCGCCAAGTACATCGTCACTTTGTACAAGTGTTGTATATTCGTCAGACGCTTGCTCAGCAGTTGTAATTTGGTTTTGGTTGTATGCTTTCCAACCGTATAAGCCGCCTAAACCTACAATTACACCTAGCGCAAGTGAAATACCGTTTTCGCGAAAAAAGCGCTTAATGGCTTCTGCTTGTTGTTCTTCTGTTGAATAAATGTCCATTATTACCTCTTAAGTTAGCTTAGCTATTGATAAGCTCAGCTAATAGCGCTTTAGCTTGTTCTAATTCTAGTGTGACTTGCTCTTTACGCTCACGTAAATATTTTATGGTCACAACGCCTTTTTCTAATTCATCTTCGCCAATAATAACAGCCACTAGTGCATCGCTTTTATCAGCTCGTTTTAGTTGTTTTTTAAAGTTACCGCCGCCGGCATGCACCATAACGCGTAAACCGGGTACGTCGCTACGCAGTTGCGCTGCAATGGCAGGGGCTTGTACGCTGGCTTTGTCGCCCATTGCCGCTAAATATACATCAGCATTGCGGCGAATGTCACCTACACACTCAAGTGCTTGGAGTAACAGTACTAAGCGCTCTAGACCCATAGCAAAACCAACTGCGGGCGTTGCTTTACCGCCAAGTTGCTCAACTAAGCCATCGTAGCGTCCGCCAGCACACACTGTACCTTGTGCGCCTAGGCTATCTGTTACCCATTCAAATACTGTGCGGTTGTAGTAGTCTAAACCACGTACTAACTTTTCATTAACCGTGTATATGACGCCAGCTGCGTCTAAACGTTCACATAAATTTGCAAAATGTTCTTTTGATTCAGCATCTAAATGCTCAGACAATTTAGGCGCATCCACTAAGATTGCTTGCACGTCTGGGTTTTTGCTATCAAGTACACGTAATGGGTTTGAGTACATACGGCGCTTTGAATCTTCATCAAGCACGCCGGTATGCTGTTCAAGGTAGGCAACGAGTGCATCGCGGTAATCAGCACGTGCTTCGTTTGAGCCTAACGAGTTAAGCTCTAAACGTACGTGTTCGTTAATGCCAAATGCTTTCCATAATTGCGCGGTAAGTAAAATAACTTCTGCGTCTATATCGGCTGTGGCAATACCAAATGTTTCTAAACCAAATTGGTGAAACTGACGGTAGCGGCCTTTTTGAGGGCGCTCATGACGAAACATCGGGCCCATGTACCACAGGCGCTGTTCTTGGTTATAAAGCAAGCCATTTTGGTTACCTGCACGTACACATACTGCGGTGCCTTCTGGACGAAGGGTTAGCATGTCGCCGTTACGATCGGCAAAGGTGTACATTTCTTTTTCTACTATATCGGTTACTTCACCAATAGAGCGTTTAAATAAGTCGGTTGATTCTACAATAGGAAAACGAATTTCTTGATAACCGAACGATGCTACTGTCTCGCGTAAAATGTTTTCTACTTTCTGCCAAACTTGCGTGTCGCCCGGCAGACAATCGTTCATACCGCGAACTGCCTGAATTTGTTTTGCCACTGATAAATCCTAATTACTGTTTATGTGTAATAAAAAAATGCTTACACAACAAGAATGCTAAAAATTGACCCGTCATTATATACCCAAATGACCCCATGATGCGAGCGTCGTTGGAATTAAAAGCGATTTAGGCAAGGCATTGATTGAAAGTAATAGTGGTTCTATTGTTAAAATCAATAACGCAGTATAAATCGCTGAATTCTGTATCTTGGGGTCGTTTGGGTATCCTCTAGCTATAAAGCTAAACGCCAAACACCGTGGTTTGGCGCTTTATACGGTATTTATTCGACTATTTTAATGTCGATAGGTGTTTGCTGCTCTTTTTGAGCAATAAAGTCGCGCACGTAGCCTTCAAGCTGGTCAACAATATTGTTGTTATCAATACGCGCTTTTTGACGCTCGCCATTAATGTATAAACCTGAGCGGCGGTTTGCACCGGCAAGGCCAATATCACTAACTAGGGCTTCGCCTGGGCCGTTAACGACACAGCCAATTACCGAAACAGACATTGGCTCAACAACATCTTCTAGGCGCTCTTCAAGCTGGTTCATGGTGCTTACTACATCAAACTCTTGACGTGAGCAGCTAGGGCAGGCAATAAAGTTAATACCGCGAGAGCGTATACGCAGCGATTTTAAAATATCAAAACCTACTTTGATTTCTTGAACTGGGTCGGCAGCAAGTGATACACGTAGCGTATCGCCAATACCTTCGGCAAGTAACATGCCTAAGCCTACAGCCGATTTAACCGAACCTGAGCGCATACCGCCGGCTTCGGTGATCCCTAAATGCAGGGGTTGCTCTATTTCTTTAGCAAGTAAACGATAAGCGCCTACAGCTAAAAATACGTCTGATGCTTTTACCGATATTTTAAATTGGTCAAAATCAAGGCGGCGTAATATATCTACATGGCGCATTGCTGATTCAAGTAATGCCTCGGGAGTTGGCTCGCCGTATTTTTCTTGTAGGTCGCGCTCTAATGAGCCGCCATTTACACCAATACGAATAGGGATATTATGCTCGCGTGCTGAGTCTACAACGGCTCTAATACGCTCTTCACTGCCTATATTCCCTGGGTTTATACGTAGGCAATCTACGCCATATTTTGCCACTTTTAACGCTATGCGGTAATCAAAGTGAATATCGGCTACAAGCGGTATACTAACTTGCTCTTTTATACTTTTAAACGCTTCTGCTGCATCCATAGTTGGTACAGATACACGCACTATATCGGCGCCGGCATCTTGTATTGCTTGGATTTGCGCTACCGTGGCATCTATATCCATGGTGTCGGTATTGGTCATCGACTGTACGGCAATAGGGGCACCGTCACCAATAGGCACGTTGCCTACATTGATGCGGGTTGATTTTCTGCGTTTAATTGGAGATTCTGAAAACATAGCGACTACTCTGCTAATGGTAATTTAAATTTGGCTAAACGATTTTTAGGATAACCAGAAATATCAACTGGTTCGCCGTTTAGAGAAACACTAACTACGTCGTGCTTACCCAGCACAACTGAAAAAGGCGGGGTACCGCTTACAGCCATTTTATAGCCTGCTTTTTTTACGCCAAATGCTATGCGCTCACCTTCGCCATCGTGTATTTCTACCCAGCTCTCATCGTTAAACACCATATTAATTGTACTGGTGTTACTTTGCGTGTCGGGCTCGTTAGTGGCTGTTTGGGTGCTAGCGGCAATAGGCGCCGTGGCATTAACGGCTTCACTTAAGGGGACTTGTTCAGCACTTAAAGGCATTACAGCCGGTGTGCGCTCAACGGCCTGTGTTGCTGGCATTTGCGAGATGTTCTCGCTTTCGTTATTTAGCGCGTTGTTATTTTGCTGGTTATCTAAAATTGAATTTTCAATATTGATTGTGCTTGTTTGCTCATCGATAGGCGTAGCATTTTGCCAAAACCATAAGGCAGATGAGCCAATAACAATGGCTAAAATAATGTAGCTCACCAGCATTAGGCGGCTGTCGTGGGCTTCTTTTTCTGTGCGGCGCGAAAAGCTTTGCATGTTAGCCGGCTTTGTAGGCTCGGGCGGTGCAGGCAATTTAGCTAATATAGGGGCGCTATCGACGTGTAGTTCACGGCAATAGTTTTTAATGTAGCCTTTTACAAAGGTAATTGGGCCTAACGTTTGGTACTGATCGCTTTCTAAGCGTTGCAGCTGAGAAATAGAAAGCTTAAGTGGGCCAGTAAGTGACTCTAAGCTTACATTAGCCTGCTCTCTATGCGCTTTTAATAGTTGCCCAACACTTGGCTCATCGCTTTGTTGCGTAGTTTCTTCTGTCATAATAGGTACGAATTTGGATCCACTAGTAATAGTCTGTGCCCAGGTGTAAGTTCTATATCTGGGCTTAATTTATTCCATCGCATTAATTCATCAATTAATACATGCCGCTGGGTAGCTATGTCGTAAAGGGTATCGCCAGCTTTAATCTCGTAATAAATATTAGGATCGTTTAAGTAAATTTTACTTCCGTTGATAACACGATCCGACTCCTTTAGACCATTCCACTGCAGGAGTTTTTGTAGTTTAACATTGTATCGCACTGAAATGCTAAATAGGTTTTCACCAAACTCAATAATATGAAAAGGCACCTTTAAAGGGGGGACTTTTGGATTAAGCATGGGAGGCTCTTGTTTTACACTTGGTTGGTAGTTTTTTAGTGTAATGTCGTTACTGTCGCTGTATGGGTTATTACTAAATACCGCACTGTCTTTTTTAGCCTCATAAAATACTACCGAATTATTTAAGCCCGTATTCTGTGGGCCATTTGCAGCAGCGCGTGTATTTTGTGGGGTGTTAAAGTTAGCTTGTTTGGGCGCTCCAAATGAAATTATTTTTACTTCGTCATCATCTTTGGGTGTTTGTTTAGCTACGGCTTTTGGCGGCTCAGCTGTGGGTGTAGACGTTTGTTGCGCTTGGTGATCCGTTGTTAAAGCCAAAAGCACCGCTGCGGTATCTGTTTTAGACTCTGCAGGCACAGATGTTGTAGTTGTAGTTGCTACTTGGGCAGTATTTGTTACGGTTGGAGCCGCTGCCACAGCTGGCACTACTGCTTTAGTTGTTGTCGCTACTTTAGCCTGCGTTGGTTGATCCGCAGGCGTGAGAGTGGCAGCGTCATCACTTTGCTCAGTTACGGTTTTTTGTTTGTTTGCTGCGGCAATGGTTGCCTGTGCTTTTGCCGTCTCATTTAATACTGGGCTTGAAGGCTCAACCCCTGGAGAAATTAAGCTGGTCGAATTATCGGTAGTTGGGCGCTTTTTTCGGATAATTTTAATTTTTGGTTGCTCAACACTGATTTGCTCTTCGCCATACTGCTCTTGAAGCTCTTCGAGCTGCGCTTTACGGTATTTTTCGCGCAGTATTTCAAACTCAGTTTGTTTAGTACGATTATCACGAATAGCATAGGCTTGCTTACTTGTTGGGTAAGTTTGCATTATGGTGGCGGCAATTTTTTCTGCTTCTTCTATTCTGCCCATGCGCTGCTTAATTAAATAACCAAGCAATAAAGCACGTGCAGACACTCGGCCGGTGTCGTCATGGCGCTTTAATACTTCGCTGGCTTTATGTAAATCGCTTTTAGCATAAAAAAGGGCGGCTAAGCTTATTAGGGTCGATGTACGTTGCGAGCTGTGATTAAGCGCTTGTTTAAAGTAACTCTCTGCATTTTCAAAGTCGTTAAATTCTATGGCACATAATGCAAGGTTTTCGTAGCTTTCGGCAACGCGAATATAGCTTGGAATATCAATTGCTTTTAAAAACTGATCGGTCGCGCGGTCATACTCTTCAATACTACATAAAAACACACCGTAGTTATTAAGCGTGTTCGGATCGTCGGGCTTAATTGCTAATGCTTTTTGATAGGCTTTATCGGCACGCTCTTTTTCGCCTACTTGTTGGTAATAATAAGCAAGAGAGTAATGTACTTCAGGTAGATTTGGGGCAAATTCTATAGCTCGCTCAAGGTTATACTTTGCTTGCGAGTTGTTGCCAGTTTCTAAGTATTGTAAAGCGAGGGCGATACGTGTGCGTGCTGCGCCTGCATTATTGATTTTGTTTTCGACGACGGGTTTGTCACTGCCGTTATAACTACTTTCACTTACGCACCCTGTAAGGGCAAGTGTTGAAAGTGTTAAAGCAAGTAAAGATCGCATTACCTTGTCTCTGTTTTTCTATCCATAGCGCCTATCTTACCTAAAACCCTTAGTGTTGCATCATTTATTTAAAAATAAACAACTTAACCACCCTGCATAGGAAATATACGCAGGGTGGTTACAGGCTTATGCTTGCTGGATATTTACGCTAATTGCGTTATCGTCGCGCATTTTCTTTTTCGCCATACGTTTAGTACGGTCAACAACATCGCCGGCTAATTGCCCACAGGCGGCGTCAATATCGTCACCACGAGTACGGCGCACAATACACGTAATACCCGCAGCCTGTAAAACCTTAGAAAAACGGTCAATACGGCTGTTGCTAGAGCGTGTGTATTCGTTACCCGGGAACGGGTTAAACGGAATAAGGTTAACTTTAGAAGGTGTACCTTTAAGCGTTTTAACCAGCTCATGTGCTTGGTCGGTGCTGTCGTTAACGCCATTTAGCATAACGTATTCAATGGTCACGTCTTTATTTGCTTTAGAGCCATCGATATAACGACGACACGCGGCTAAAAATTCTTCAATTGGGTACTTTTTATTAATTGGTACAAGTACGTCACGCAGAGCGTTATCAGGTGCGTGAAGTGAAATAGCAAGTGCTACATCTATTTTTTCCTTTAATAAATCAAGCGCAGGTACAACCCCTGAGGTACTTAATGTTACGCGGCGCTTAGATAAGCCAAAGGCCCAGTCGTCCATCATAAGTTCCATTGCCGGCACTACGTTTTTAATATTAAGTAGAGGCTCGCCCATACCCATCATTACTACGTTGGTAACTGGGCGTTTTTCGCTGTTGCCATCAAGGCCTATGTCTTTAGCTACACGCCAAACTTGGCCAATAATTTCAGACACTTTAAGGTTACGGTTAAAGCCTTGTTGCGCAGTTGAACAAAACGTACACTCAAGGGCACAACCGACTTGCGAAGATACACACAAGGTGGCGCGGTCTTTTTCTGGGATCCATACAGCTTCAACTTCTTGGCCGCCATCAAGCACTAATGCGTACTTAATTGTGCCGTCGCTTGCTTGCTGGCGAACAGAGATTTCTGGCGCAACAATTTCGCATTCGTTTTTAAGCTTTTCTTTAAGCTTTTTATTAACGTTGCTCATGTCGTCAAAGTTATCAACGCCAAAATGATAAATCCATTTCATCACCTGGTCGCCACGAAATGGCTTTTCACCGAATGATACAAATAGCTCGCGCATTGCATCTCGGTTTAAATCTAATAAGTTAATCTTTTTTTGCTCGGTCATGAAACAACCTCAATCGGTGACGGTGGAGATAAAATTTACAAGGGCGAATTGTACACAATTCACCCACTTTAATCATTAAGTAAAATATCAAAAATGCACTTAAGGATACTTTACATAATGACTAAAAAAGGGCTCGAAAGCCCTTTTCTTACTTTGCATTACAGCGTTAACTGTAAAACTCGAATTAACGAGTACGTGGGCAAAGCTCTTCGTCAGCGAAGAAGTACGCGATTTCGCGAGCAGCAGATTCAACAGCGTCAGAACCGTGAACAGCGTTTTCGTCGATGCTATCAGCGTAGTCTGCACGTAAAGTACCTGCTAGTGCTTCAGCTGGGTTAGTAGCACCCATGATTTCGCGGTTTTTAAGAACAGCGTTTTCGCCTTCAAGAACGGTAACCATTACTGGACCAGATGTCATGAAAGATACTAAAGCACCGAAGAAAGGACGCTCGCTGTGCTCTGCGTAGAAACCTTCAGCTTTCTCTTTTGAAAGGTGAACCATTTTAGCTGCAACGATTTTAAGACCCGCAGTTTCGAAACGGTTGTAGATTGCGCCGATGTGGTTTTTTGCTACTGCATCAGGTTTTACGATTGAGAAAGTACGCTCTAAAGCCATCTTTATGCTCCAATAATTTTTAAATAAAAGTGTGAATATTTACGGGCGCGAATTATACGCGTTTTAATTGAAAAAACCTAATTTTATTAAAAACCAGTTTGGTTGCAGTTTTATGATCTTGATCAAAAGCATAATGTTTAGCGCATTTATAATGCCGCGCTTGTAAATTAATTAATCATGTAACCGACGTGTACTCGGTTAGCTGTACGGAGCGCATATGCCAGCTGTTTCTTCTGTAACTTCTTTTATTCCCGAACTGTTATGCCCTGCGGGGAGTTTAAAAAACATGCGCTACGCCTTTGCATATGGAGCTGATGCTGTTTACGCCGGCCAGCCTCGCTACAGTTTGCGGGTACGTAATAATGAGTTTGATTTAGAGACATTACAAATAGGGATTAATGAAGCCCATGCGCAAAATAAAAAGTTTTATGTGGTCTCTAATATTGCTCCGCATAACGCAAAGGTTAAATCGTATTTACGTGATATAGAACCTGTGATCGCTATGGGGCCCGATGCGCTGATTATGTCAGATCCTGGGTTAATTATGCTGGTACGTGAAAATTGGCCAGCCATGCCTATTCACCTATCGGTGCAAGCAAATGCAGTTAATTATGCAAGTGTTCAGTTTTGGGCAAAACAAGGTATTGAGCGAGTTATTTTATCGCGCGAGCTCTCGCTTGAAGAAATAAAAGAAATACGCACGCTTTGCCCAAATACTGAGCTTGAGGTGTTTGTACATGGGGCGTTATGTATGGCGTATTCTGGGCGCTGTTTGCTCTCGGGTTATATTAACAAGCGCGACCCAAACCAAGGCACCTGCACGAATGCCTGCCGCTGGAATTACGATGTAAAACCGGGCGTTGAAAACGAAACGGGCGACATGGTGCATAAAATTGACCCTAACCAAGTTATACCAAGTCTGGGTGAAGGTGCGCCAACAAATAATATTTACATGCTTGAAGAGCAAGGGCGCCCTGGTGAGTATATGCCAGCCTTTGAGGATGAACACGGCACCTACATTATGAACTCAAAAGATTTACGCGCCGTGCAGTATGTTGAACAGCTTACAAAAATGGGCGTACATAGTTTAAAAATAGAAGGGCGTACTAAATCATTTTATTATGTAGCGCGCACCGCGCAGGTATACCGTAAAGCCATAGATGATGCGGCCTCGGGTAAACCATTCGATACTCACTTATTCAAAACACTTGAGAACTTAGCGCATAGAGGCTACACCGAGGGCTTTTTAAAGCGCCATGCCCACCAAGATTATCAAAACTATGAATACGGTCACTCGGTATCAACTAAGCAGCAATTTGTAGGTGAAGTGCTAGGGCGTGACGAAAATGGATTAGTAAACATAGACGTAAAAAATAAATTTTGCATAGGCCACTCACTTGAGCTGATGACACCACAAGGTAACTTTACTTTTGAGCTTGAATATATGCAAAACAAAAAGGGCGAAAGTATTACCGATGCCAAAGGCTCTGGGCATCACGTTAAAATTCGATTAGATACACGCATTAATTTAGAGCATGCAATATTAATGCGAAATTTAGATGAGCACCAAAATACCCGCAACCCCTATAAAAAAGTAGCAAGTGAGTAAGCGCTAGCATGGCTCTACTTATAAATAACAAATGCATTAACTGCGATGTATGTGTAGATGAGTGCCCCAACCGCGCGATTTTCATGGGGTCAAAAACTTATCAAATAGACCCAGATAAGTGCACTGAATGTGTGGGGCATTACGATAAACCAACGTGTGTCATAGTGTGCCCTATTAATTGCATTAAAAGCGATCCTTTAAATAGGGAGTCACTTGAGCAGCTCGCACAAAAGTATGTAAACCTAGTTGAAAGTGAAGGCTGAGTACATAAAAAGGAACATATGCTTACAAATTTAGCAAAAAATTAGCTTAAACTACTTATTAATTATCGCGTTATCATTAATACCTCCTATACTGGAAGTAACTTGATTTAGTGTTTTTTGGTAGGGAAATTAATGTTTTTTTCAAAAGGTAAGCAAAACGAAATAGCCGCTCTAAAAGCTCAGTTGTACCCTTTAGAGCAAGTGTGGGAAGGGCTTTACAAAGAAATGCTGGTACTTAATGTACTTTATGATGGGCGAATTTCGCATGCTAACGATAACTTTTTAAACGCATTAGGTTATAACGAAGATAATTTAACAAATAATCAGCTAGGCGATTTTATTGCTGATCAGTCGCGGTTATCACCTGAATACGAAGAACTTGAAAAAGCATTCCAAAAAGAAGGCCACTGGAGTGGGGCTATTGAATTTGTTCGCCAAGATGGCAATGCAGAGTGGCTAAGATTAATTGTGCACCCTGTGGTGGGCGAGCAAAATCAGTTATTGTATTTTTCGGTGTTTGGCACCGTACTTACTAAAACCATTACAACTTCTCGTGAACAAAGCGACACAATAAAAGCGATTTATCGCTCTATGGCTGTGATTGAGTTTGATTTACAGGGGCATGTGTTAACGGCAAACGATCAGTTTTTGTCAGCCATGGGGTACAATGAATCAGAAATAATTGGCCAGCATCACCGGGTGTTTTGTGAAACCGAAGAAGCTAATTCGGCTGAATACCAACAGTTTTGGAGCAAGCTTAGGCAAGGCCAATTTATTGCCGACAGGTTTAAACGCATAGATAAATATGGCAATGTAATTTGGTTAGAAGCCACCTACAACCCTATATCGAATGATGCGGATCAGCTTTATAAAGTAATGAAATTTGCCACCGTAATTACTGAGCAAGTAAACCGTGAAATTGCTATTTCGCAAGCAGCCGAAATAGCCTATGGCACCTCTACAGAAACAGATAAAACCGCAGAGCGTGGCAGCTGCGTATTACAAGAAACCGTATCTGTTATGAACGAGCTGGCTGTAAACATGGAGCAAGCAGCTAACGAAATTTCGGCGCTGGATCAACAATCTCAACAAATAGCCAGCATAGTGCAAAGCATAAGTAGTATTGCCGAGCAAACCAACTTACTTGCACTCAATGCTGCAATAGAGGCTGCGCGTGCAGGAGAGCAAGGGCGCGGGTTTGCCGTGGTTGCTGATGAAGTAAGGCATTTAGCGTCAAGAACATCAAAAGCAACAGAAGAAATTGTGGAAGTGGTACAGCGTAATCAGTCACAAACCCAAAGTACGGTAGCGGTTATTGAGCAAGGCAAAGAAAAAGCAGAGCAAGGTTTAGCGCTTTCTAAAGAGTCGGGTGAGGTTATGGCAGAAATTCAAGATGGAGCCCAAAAAGTGGTAAATGCGGTAGGGCAATTTACCAGCCAATTAAACTCTAATAACTGATTGAGTAAATACGTTAAAACAACAAGCATAAAATAAAACCGCGAAAGCGGTTTTTTGCTTTAACAAGAATGCGTACCGGCACATATTAAATAATTTGAACTGTGGGTAATAAACCTATCTCTGGCTAGAGAAAATAAATTTAACTATCACTGGAATTCAATTTGTTAGTAAATCTCTTAATCGGAGTACAGCTTAAGTAAAGCGGTGGGTAATATTCTTATAACAAGGGGTTATTTTCAACTTAGGTAGCATTAAATAGGTTAAAAACGGGCGCATAAACCCTAATAAGAATAAATAGTGAGGTGTGAGTTATTTTTTAACCACAGTTGAGACTAAATTAAGCCAGGCGTTAACAATACATTAAGTTTCGCCATGTAAACTTTGCAGCAATTTGCCATTACGTACTGCAATACGCTAATGGATCACTGATTTGCTTAGCCTAAGCAATGTAAATGGAATAGCTGTAAAAAATGATTAATTGCCTACGTCATTATCCTTTATCTAAAGTATATAAATCTTTATTTTGCGCATCACTTATTACCTCAAGCCCATTTAGCTTAGCTGATGATGCTGCCTCACAAAACGCTAAAACACTGCTTAAAAAAAATATGGAAGTAATTGAAGTACGGGGTATACGTTCAAGCATGGCTGAGAACTTAGATGTTAAGCGTATGTCTGGCTCTGTGGTGGATGCAATTACTGCCGAAGATATTGGCAAATTTCCTGATAAAAATGTAGCGGATTCGTTGCAGCGAGTACCTGGCGTTGTTATTGAACGCGATGGCGGAGAAGGGGCATCGGTGAGTATTCGTGGTTTATCATCTGAGCTCACATTTACTCAGCTTAATGGCAATTTTATAGCCTCATCACCTGGGGAGCCTTCACGCTCGTTCGATTACACTTTACTGCCATCTGCCATGATAGAGAGCGTAGAAGTGTATAAATCGCCAGAAGCGCGTTTAGATGAAGGCGGCGTGGGCGGCACAGTATTAATGCATAGCCGCAAGCCTTTAAGCATGGAGGCAAACTCAGGTGTATTTAACGTTGAATCTACTTACGCCGATGTGACAAAAGAGTACGAGCCGCAATTTAGTGGCTTATATTCATGGAAAAATGACGACGACACCTTTGGCGTATTGGTGGGTTATACCTATCAAGAGCGTACTAATCGCACTCTAACAGGCAGCACCGATGCAAATGTATGGCGTTACACGGGTGGCGGTCAACCGACTGATATTAATGGAAATACCGTTGATAACAATAACGGTTGGGATACGATAAGTGATGCCAGCGGTAATCGTTATGATGGCGTGTGGTTTCCGCAAGTTGTACGTGGCTCTGTGCTTAATGAAAAACGTGAGCGTGAAGGTATTCAATTTAGTACACAATGGCGCCCAACTAATCGCTTAGAGCTAGGGTTTAACTACTTTGGCTTTACACTCGGACAAGACAGAACCGAATCAGTCATTGATATTCCTGAGTGGTCACTCAATCCTGATTTTTTAACCGCAGTAAACTTGGATGAAACAGGCACCATTGCAACGGGTATGCAATACAATGCCAGTGCTAGCGGTGTTGAAAACGATATGCAATTTCCGTGGATGCGTGGCAGTTATGTACGAGAAGAGTCTACCTCCGATACTATCGATTTTAATTTAACCTATGAAGGCGATAGCTTTAAAGCCCGCTTTGTTATTGGTAACACCCAATCTGAGGGCGGCCCTGAAGAAAGCTGGGAAGCCGCTTATAAAAGCTCAAATGCCGGTGAAAACGAAACCGTTATTCAAAACGCATCGCAAAGCGCTGCGTGGTCTTTAAATGAAAATAATGTATCGCTGAGTATTGATCCCAACACATTAGCTAACTTGCAAAGTGGCTTAGGCGGTGGGCGTGATGCGGGTTCGTCAAATTCAAGCTTTGTGCGCAGCGAACTCGAAGAGGATTATTATCAAGCCGACATCGACTTTTATGTTGATTGGGGGTTTTTAAAAACGATTAGAACCGGGGCTAAATATCGCCATGCCAATTTACACCGCGAGACCGGTAATACGTTTTTTTTAGATCCTAACTTTGATATTGCTGCAGGTGAAGCGAGCGAGCAAGGTATAACGCAATTTGATAGCTACCAATGGAATGGCGGTATGCCACTTGCCGAGGATGTGTTTATTAATCAAACCAATATAGTTGGCGGGTTTAATATAAACCAAATGCCCAGCATAGATTGGGATAAATACCGAGATTTAGTAACCGACAACTACACGCCTTATACCCGCATAGAAGATAACTTTGTATACGATATTGAAGAAAAAATATCAGCGTTTTACATTCAAGGCGATTTTGAATTTAGTGAAGTAAGAGGTAATTTAGGTGTGCGCGTAGTACAAACTAAAACATTAACCTCTTCTACCGATTTATATACTTATCAACTTGATCACACCAATGATGAAACAGGCGAGCCGGTAACTGGCGATGCGCGTTTTGTAGAAGACTATCAGTTGGTTACACAAAGAAACACCGACACACAAATTTTACCAAGCTTTAACATAGCGTGGGATGCCACCGACGATTTAGTAATTAGAGGCGCTATTGCTAAAGTGATGGCGCGACCAGATTACAGTGATTTAGGCTCTCAGCAGCGTATCACGTTTGTATCAAATGAATGGGCAGAAGACAGAGCAGCATTCAACGAGCTTGCAGGCTTTAGTGGCAGTGGCGGTAATAAAAATTTAAAACCTTTTGAATCAGTGCAGGCCGATTTATCTATTGAATATTATTACGCCGAGGGCTCTGCATTGGGGTTAGCGCTGTTTCATAAAAAGGTTGATAACTTTGTTGTGCCGCTGGTAATCGATATGCAGCAAGAGTTTGCAGGCAAAGAAAATATAGTAGAAAGCGGTGTAATTACCGTTGCACCATACAGCACAGTGGGCAATGGCACCGATGCGGTATCAAAAGGGGCTGAAGTATTTATTCAACATGCATTTGCAGGTGGTTTTGGCTTTTATGCTAATTACACCTATAACAAAACCAATAAAGCCGATGTGAGTGTAAATGGTGAAGAATTTGGCCAATCACCTTTAATAGGAAGCGCTAAATACCAGTACAACACCTCCGCTTATTACGAAGGCGAGTACTTTACACTTCGCGCGTCGTATAATAAACGCGGCGAAACAGTACTTGGCTTAAACAGCGGTTTAAATGTATACCAAGACCCTTACGAGCAAGTTGATGTAAATGCCGCCATTAATATATCTGATGGCTTAAGTTTAACAGCTTCTGTTATTAACTTAACTAAATCGGAAACTGTTACGCGTTTAGGTGATGATAGCGATGCGCGTTTATTAAGTTCAAGTTACTCAGGTAGACGCTACTACGCGGGTATAAATTATAGTTTTTAAATAAAAGCCCACTATACGTTTTTAGCACACTAACCTTGTTAATGAATAGCATGACTATTATGATGAAATTATTATAAAAGGATGAAGAAAATAAATTAATGAGTTACCAACCGTTTATAGATGATTCTGCTTCGCTAATCGAGTTTACGCGTGTGTATTTAGCGCTTTTTTATACGTTTGTGGCGGGGTTTTACACCGTTAGAATTATTTATAAAAATCGTTCAACGCCTACGGGTGTTATTTTTCCTGGCGCTAAGTTTTGTACTAGCTGGTGGAATCATATGGCGTTTAAGTTTTTTAGAGCTGCTATATGGTTTGTGTGTGTGCTGCGTGTGTTTGTGCCTGCCACCGATAACTACTTAGGTATGTTTTATACCTTAAATGGGTGGCCGGGTGTTATGTTTGGCAATATTATGCTCACGGCGGGCTTTGTGCTCAGTATGGTTGTTCATTTTCATATGGCGTCACTTTGGCGCTCGGGTATAGACCCAAATGGGCCTCAAACGCTTAAAACTACCGGGTTGTATAGTTTTTCGCGCAACCCTATGTATGTTGGCGTGGCAACTGCTCAGTTGGGGTTCTTTTTAGCATTACCAAGCTTATTTAGCTTAATTTGCCTTGCTGTGGGCTTATATGCGCTTTATAAACAAATAGCGGTTGAAGAAGCGCATTTAGTAACGCGTTTTAATAATGACTACCTAAAATATAAGCAAACCGTACCGCGCTGGTTGTAGGTTATTCAACGGTTGCTTTTATTTGCAGATGGCTATTTATAAAATCTTGCTTTGAAAGCGGTTTAGAATATAAGTAGCCTTGAATGTAATCACAGCCCAGCGCGATTAATTGTGCTTGTTGGGTTGGGGTTTCTACCCCTTCGGCGACCACTTCTACCCCTAAGTTATGCGCCATAGTAATTATGGCTTTAATTAGCGCTATACTGCTGCTATTAGCTTCAATATTTTGTATAAACGATTGATCTATTTTAAGTATATCAATGTCTAACTGCTGCAAGTACGCAAGCGAAGAGTACCCAACACCAAAATCATCAATGGCAATGTCTATATCAAGCGCATTAAGGCGTTTTAAATGATGCTGAATAGCGTTATCGGGGTCCATTAAGCTATTTTCAGTTATCTCAATTAATATAGTATGAGGTGGCAAATTATAAAGTTTGCACGCCTCTACCCATTGGGTAACCCAAATACCGTCGCGATCAATTTCTAAAGGTGAGGTATTTACACTAATTTGCACCGGTGTATAGCTTAGTTTATTAAACTGCACCGCATCGCGAACAGCTTGCGATTTAACCCATTCGCCTAGCTCTTTTATCAAGCCATTTTGCTCTGCTATATCGATAAACTCGACAGGACCAATAATGCCTCGCTCTGGGTGGTTCCAACGGATCAGCGCTTCAGCTTTTTTTAGCGTACGTGAATGGGGGTCCCATATTGGCTGATAGTAAAGTTCAAATTGGTTGTTATTTAAGCCAATGCGTATTTCTTCTATAAGGCGGCGCTTTTCAATCGCCAGTTCTTCCATTTCGTATGAGAAAAACTCAAACCTATTTCGCCCCTTACTTTTTGATAAATACATCGCTTGGTCGGCTCGTTTAACTAAGGTTTCGACCGATATGCCGTCATGGGGAAAAAACGCCACGCCTATACTCGCGGTTACCTGCACATGTTCGTTTTTTATGGTTATTGTTCGGGTCAGGCTTTTCATTACATCGTGTGCAATGTGCGAAACCGCTGTTGTATCGCTTATTCCTTTGAGTATTAGGGTAAACTCATCACCGCCTAAGCGCGCCACTATGTCTTGCTGTTTTAAGCAGCGGCGAAGTCGCTTAGCCACTTCGTGAAGTAATAAATCACCAAAGTCGTGGCCTAAGCTATCGTTTACTTCTTTAAAGCCATCTAAATCAATAAATACCAAAGAAAATGGTTGTTCAGGTGTGCTTACAAGCTGTTGCAGGTGCTCATAAAAATAACGGCGGTTAGGTAGGTCGGTTAAGCCATCTTGATAGGCATATTGATGCAGCTGAACATTGGCATTTTCGAGCTCTTTTGTTCTTCGTTTTACTTGGTTTTCTAGCAGGTTATCGCGCTGTTCTATAGTTTGCAGCATGGTATTAAAACAGCTTGTTAGCTTACCCACTTCATCCTTTGAAAGCTCTTTTGCACGTAAGCTATAGTCGTTAGATGAGGTAATTTGCTCTGCTGTTTGTGCTAAATATAAAATGGGGTTTAAAAAACGTTTTCTGAGCATTAGCGATACAAGCAAACTTAAAATAAAGCTAAAAATCATTAAAACAATAATAAACCGGCCATAAAAAGCGGCTCTGTCGTTTAGGTCACTGTCGTCGGCGCGCACAATCAGCGTACCGTAGCGTTGAGCGTCAATTGTTAATGGTGTTTTTACTTCTATTGTATGCGGGGCTGAGCTTTCTTGGCTGTATTTAGGCGACGTTACGCTTGCAAGTTGTTGGCTAAAATTGTTTATCACTTCTACCGATACAATGTCGGAGCGCATTAATAGCGGCTCAATCAGCTCTTTTATTGCGGCGGTGTCGTAAAATATTAAAGCAGTACTAATATTGGGGGCTAATATTTGCGAGAGTGATTTTAGGCTTTGTGTTTGTTCTTGTTTTGCGGTTTTTAGCTCATAGGCGCTAAAAACCGCAGTAACGGTAGCGGTAGAAATAAGCGCAACGCTCATTAAAATAAACAGCAGCTTTTTACTCATTGAGTTGAGTGAGAAGTAGTTTTTCATTATTTACCCCTCAACAACACGTGCTAGGCGCAGCACTTTTGAGCTCATAGTAATGCCTGCCTTTTTAAGCTTGCTTGGGGCAACTTCAAAGCGCACCTTACTACTTGAAAGGAAAAATCGAATATGTCCTTGTGCGGCTATAAAGCCATCGGTTTCGCCAACTATCATTGTATTTTTTAAATTAAGCGCGGGGTGGGCATCTAACCACATGTTATAGGTATTATCGGTAATAAATACTATATCACAGCCCTCAAGTGCAGCTGCCTCGAGGGGAGTTAGTTTATTTCGTAAGTGGCGTTTATGTACTTTTCTGTTTTCTAGGGCGGCATTTGCTATTGCTATAAATTGGCTGTCGGGGCTACAAATTAAAAAGTCGGAGCCGTTTTCGGGTGCAGATTGCCATTGCCCTAAACGGGCAAAGTTATATAAAAAGCCTGCTTTAAGCACATATTCTTTTTGCACCGCAAACGCGCTTGAGCTTGTACAAAGCGCAAGGCAAAAAAATAGGTAAAGCAATCGATTTAAAGGCTTAAGCATTGGCACTCTTAAAATGTTGCACTAACAGAAAACGTGACACACTCGTCTATGTAATTAGGAACCGTAAATGTTTCGCGAGTATTGGCGTATTCTATGTGTGAGCCTGCAAATAAATTTTTGCCTGATACTGCTGTGGCCCAGTTATTGTTTATTTTCCAGTTCCATGTAAGGTCTACAGCGGTGTAGTTATCTGTATTGTAAGTGCTTGAGTTTTCGGCTCTTAGCGTGGCAAAAATAGAATGCTGTTCACTTAATTGGTAATTCAGTTTAGTAAATAATTGTCTGTTTACTGAGTCGTAGCCAATAGTAGGGCGCGTTGCATTAGGTAAGTCGTAATCTATTTTTGTATAGCTGTAGCCAACTTCGCTGCTTAAGTCGTCCATTAGTTGCATCGAGAACAATAAATCACCGCCGGTTGTGGTGGTCTCACCTACCGAAACAAAGTCGTAATCTAAGCTTGTTGTTTGAAGCGCCGCAAATGCTTGTGACACTTCCCCGGCTAAGTAAAAGTTTAATGCAGGTATAAATTGTTCTACATGAGGGTTTAAACTAATTACGGCAACATCATCCGCTTGCGTATTAAATGCAGAAACATCTAAAGACCACTCCGCCTTTGATATACGGTAGCCTAGCTCGTACGAGATATAATTTTCGGCTTTTACGTTATCGTTACCATTTAAAAATGTAGCTATATGGTATTGATCTATTTCAGCAATACCCGACTGCATGCCAATAACGTCTGAGATTTTTTGGCCATTTACTCTAAAGTTATCGTTAAATTCAATTAGTGTAGGAATACGTACGCTTCGTGAAATTGAACCCCATGCTAGGTGCTCGCTATTTGGCTGATAGGTAAAGCGGGCAAGGGGTTGATTTTCCCAACCGGTTAAATCGTTATGCTCTATTTTTGTGCCTACAATGAGGTTTAACGTATCAGGAATAACACTGTATTGCGCTTGCAGCATAGCACCGTATTGATGAAGGTCTTCTAGGTCTTTATCGCTATTAATAAAAATGCTGTCTTGAAAAGAAATATCATTAAATCGATAATTAAGCCCCCAATCTACCTGGAGTGCACCGGTAATAAAGTTCATTTGATAATCAACGTCAATCGATTCAAAATCTTCATTTATATAGGGTTGTTCACCATGTTGTTTAAGCCACGACATTTGCAGCATTTGGTTTGCATTATCTGAAAGGCGATGCTCAATACGGGTCATTAATCGCGTATCGCGCCTATCTGCAATAGTTGGAAACTGCTGACTGCGGTTAGACGCATCTACTACCCCAGTAAGGTTTTGGCCGTGCTCTGTGTGGGTATGATCCCCTTGCAGGAGGATTGACCACTCATCACTTGGCGTAAAATCAGCTCTAAAGCCGCCAGCGTGCTGTTTAGTAAAGTCATTAGGTTTAATACGGCTGCCTTTTTTAGAAGGTGCGGTATTTTTAGTATTATAGTAGCCCCTGTAACTACCAATATCAGAAATATCACCACCATGGCGAAGGCTTATGTCGGCATTTATTTGATTACCTGTAATTGCTTTAGCGTAAGTGTTGCGTGTATCTAAGCTATTTTTAGTAATGATATTGATCACGCCGTTATTTGCGTTATTACCCCATAACAACCCGCCCTGACCACGAATAACCTCAATACGTTCTATATCGTATAAAGGCACATGCAACGACTCCCAATACACAGCCGCAAATTTGGGGGTGTATAGGCTTTGCCCATCTATCATTACTAATAATTTGCTGGAATACCGTGAAGCAACACCGCGTGCAGAAATAGCCCATTGATTGTTATCAAGTTGTCTTACGGTAAGGCCTGGCACCATTTTTAATGCCTCAGGAATAGAGGTAGCGCCCGAGCTTGTAATTTGCTCTTTGCTTAGCACATAAATAGAAGAGGCGGTGTTAAAGGCCGATTGTGCTCGCTTCATTGCAGAAGTTGCTTGAACATCCATTCCCATTAACGCGTCAAGGTCTAAGTCATCGTCGTTTAATGGTTCTGCAGCAAGTATTGGTGAGGCAATAATTAGTGAGCACAATAGCTTTTTAGGTATTTTCACCTAGGTTTCTCCACAGGGATCAAAAATCAAAAACAGGATATATTTTTGTAAAACATTTGTTACCACAAAATATTAGCATACTTTATATTGCTAAAAGTACACTTTATTAGGCTAACTAGCATAAATTACTAAGTAGTAAGGGTGTTTTAAAACGTAACGCTAAATTATTAAAGTTTTGTAGTTTTTAAATAAAATTAACAAATAAAGCTACAAAATCAAGTAATAAGGCAGTGTACATTAGGCGCTGCTTGTAAATTCGCTTATCTAATTTAGCTCGCTGGCTATATCATTAATTATTAGGTGGTATGTAAAACGCTGCACACCTAAACACACGCATTAATAAGGTAAATTACTTATAGTTAGCTGGTTCATACAGGTAAAATAATTTACCCTAAGTGTATTAATCACTTTTATATTATTTGTTTTTATGAGCCTTCTTTTTTCTATTGCGCTAGCAAGCCTTCCAGCTTTACCCGAACCCGTTGCAAACAATGCCGTAGCTAAGGTTACTGTTGAAAACCAACGCTATTTTTTGAGTTTTATGGGGCTTGGTAAAAACAAACAACACACAGATGTACACAATAAGGTATTTTCACTAAAACTGGGCGACAGCGCATGGCAGCAACAAGCGAGTGTACCTTCAAGTTTGCCGTTAAAGGGGCGCTTAGCCAGTACTGCTGTAGGCTTAGGTGAGTACGCTTATATTTTTGGTGGTTATACGGTAGATAGCGATCATACTGAAATTTCAAGCCCCGATGTGTACCGTTTCGATATAAAAAACAATACATATAAGCACCTTGCAAGTATGCCTGTACCGGTTGATGACAGCGTAGCGCTAAGCTACAAAGAGCGTTACATATACCTTATTAGCGGCTGGCATAACGATGGCAATGTAAATTTAGTGCAAGTTTACGATACTAAAAACAATACATGGCAGCAGGCGTCGCCTTTTTTAGGTGAGCCAGTATTTGGCCAAGCGGCTGCTATTAGTGGTAATACTATTGTTATTTGCGATGGCGTTAAAACCCAAGCAAATCCAGATTCTCGCCGCTCGTTTGCAGGTGTTGCGCAGTGTTTAAAAGGCACAATAAATGCCAACAATCCGCTAAAAATAGATTGGCGTACTTTGCCCCACCCAACGGGGGAGTCGCATTACCGTATGGCTGCTACTAGCTACAATAACAATATTTACATGCTGGGCGGCTCAAATAACCCCTATAACTACAACGGTATTGGTTACAATAAACAGCCAGCTCCGGCGAGCAACCATGTGTGGCGTTTTAATATAAAGCAAAACACGTGGCAGATATTACCTAATGTAGCTGTTGGCAGTATGGATCACCGTGGCCTACTTGAGCACAATGGTTTTTTATATCGTATTGGCGGTATGAACAACCAACAACAAGTAATAAACGATGTACTAGGGTACGAGGTAGCACAGTGAATACACTTTATATTACCGGTGCAGGGGTAAGCGCAGCCAGTGGCATACCTACATTTAGAGGCGAAGATGGCTTTTGGACGATAGGTAGTAAAAATTATACGCCCATGGAAATGGCCACGCGCGCTATGTATCAAAATAATCCACGCGAGTTTTTAGCTTGGTATTACAATCGTTTTGCTGCCTATCGTAACCATGGCCCGAATGAAGTACACCATTGGCTGAGCGATAAAAATTTAATAACCCAAAATATAGATGGTCTTGATGGCAAAGCCGGTAACAAAAATTACATTGCTATACACGGTAGGCTCGATCAAATGACGTTATTTCATGAGCAAGGCGAAGCCGTTAAACCGCTTATGACTCCGTGGGATAGTGTAGATGAAAGTCGCCTGCATGAGTCTCTTTTTGAGCTATTTAATATTCAAAACCAAACACCGGAGCTTAATCATTCGTTTAAGCCTTTTGTGTTGTTGTTCGATGAATTTTACACCGAGCTTTACAGAATAACCGAAGCACAACAGCGTATGCTCAACGCCGATAAAATTGTATTTATGGGCACCTCGTTTAGTGTAAATATCACCCAAATGGCATTAGAAATAGCCCGTAATTACGACATACCTGTAGAAGTGGTAGACCCTAACCCTGTTCACCTAATGCACAGCAACGTAACGTACAAAAAAATGAATGCATTAGAATACATTCAATCTAATTAGAAAGTGCTATATTTTAAAGAGATTGCTAATGTTTTCTTAAATATTACAATCTCTTTATATAATATTAACGAGTCAATAATGTTATTATTATCCTCATTATAACAATACCAAAGAGACTTGAATGAGCGACCTAACTGCAATAGCAAACTTGTCCATTTTACTTGTAGAGCCTTCAGAGGTTCAGCAAAAAATAATAATAAAATCGCTTGCAGAAAGTGGTGTTAAACAAGTAGAAACTGCGGCTACTCAAGCGCAGGTTTTATCGTTACTTGAAAGTTACCACCCAGACCTAGTAATAAGCTCGATGTACTTATCAGACGGCACCGCCGACTCATTATTGCAAAAAATAAGACTTAACCCCGCCACTGAACATCAACCTTTTATGCTTATATCGAGCGAGCGTAATAAAAAGTACCTTGAGCAACTACGCCAATCCGGTGTGCTGGCTATTTTACCTAAGCCTTTTAGTGCAAAAGCCATTACTCGCGCACTCAAAGCAACCCTCGATATAATAAGCGAAGAAGAAGTAGATCTTGATCATTTTGATGTAACGCTACTTCGTGTACTTGTAGTAGACGACAGCCGCTTTGCTCGTAAACACATAATACGCGTACTTGCTGGCATGGGGATCCCCGAACCCGTAGAAGCCGAAAACGGAAAAGAAGCCATAGCGCACCTTAGTGAACAGTCGTTCGATTTAATCGTTACCGATTACAACATGCCAGAAATGGATGGACGCGAACTAACCGAAACTGTACGTGGCTCAAATGCTTACTCGCATATTCCTATTTTAATGGTGAGCTCAGAGGCAAACGACACTCACCTAGCTAATATTGCGCAAGCAGGAGTTGATGCCATTTGTGATAAACCGTTTGAACCGGCCACAGTGCGAGAATTACTTTATAAAATAATGTCTTAGTCTTTTAAAAAACGGCTAACAACAGCGGTAGTTAAATACATAACTACCGCTGTTTTGGCTTATTGGCTTGGCACGTTATATAACTGAAACGCCACAAAACATAAAATAACCGCAATACAGCTATCAAATACGCGCCATCTAAACGGGGAGCTTAAAACCTTTTTTAATTTTGGCGCAAACAACACTAAGCTACTAAACCAAATAACAGAGGCCACACAAGCACCAATAGCAAAGTGCATAGGCGCGGGTTGTAATGCGCCAATGCTGCCAAGCAGCAATACGGTGTCTAAATAAACATGTGGATTTAGTAAGCTTATAGCAAAGGCCGCAAGGGCCGTTTTCCACCAACTCACTTTTATTACCTGAGTTACTTTTAACCCCGATGTGCCTTTAATTGCGCTGCGCGCAGAGCCAAATGCTAAGTAAAGTAACATAGCTATACCACCCCAGGTTAACCACGGTAATAACCCCGGCAGCCATAGCTTTAACTCATTAGCGGCAAATACACCTACAATAATTAGCGTGGCGTCGCAAAGTATACAAACCGCAGCTAAAACAAAACGGTTAGCGCCCGCCATACATTGGCTTAAAATCCAAATATTTTGCGCCCCAATGGCAATAATTAAACTTAGCCCTAACATCACACCCGACAAAAACGACATACTTCTAATCCACCCAAATAAAACCTGTTATCCAATGCCTTGCAGGGTAGGGGGTATTCTGTTACAAATCCAATGAATATATTTATTGTTATATGCGTAAAACTCATGATTGATTACCAGTTACTCAATGCGCTTAGTGCCGTTATAAGTGAAGGCGGATTTGAAAAGGCCTCAAAAAAATTATTTATTACCCAATCGGCGGTGAGTAGGCGTATTCATCAGCTTGAGGCCAAACTAGGCGAACCCGTATTAATAAGAACCCAGCCGCCATCGCCAACAGCATTAGGCAAGCGCTTACTTAATCATTTACAGCAAGTATTACAGCTAGAAGTGGCCCTTAATGTAGAGGCACTTAACGAGCACACAGATTTAAACACCCCGCTTAGCGTAAAGCTTGCTGCTAATGCGGATTCGCTTGCCACCTGGCTGCCCGAAGCACTCGCCGTATTAGATACAGAGCTTGCGTGCAAATTACGCTTTGAAGTCATTAGTGAAGATCAATCCATCGCCCATAAAAGAATGAAAGACGGCGAGGTTATGGTGTGTATTAGCTCATCCCCCGAGCCCGTTAATGGCGGACTAGTTAGCCCGCTTGGCGCCATACGCTACAAAGCCATTGCAAGCCCCGATTTTATAAAACAACATAAGCTTACTGAGCTTTCGCAATTAGCGCATTTACCGTGCTTGGTATTTAGTGAGTATGACAAGCTACAACACCAGTTTTTAGAAGATATTAATGGCTCAGCCCCACTGTTTACCCATATTTACCCTTCGTCAGAGGGATTTAAACAAGCCATGATAGCAGGCCTAGGTTATGGGCTATTACCTACATTACAGCTAGGAGATTCGCTGGTAAAAGGCGAGTTAGTCGATTTATTCCCAGAATATTATATTGATACACCTTTGTACTGGCACTATTGGCAAACCGAAAGCCCGCAGCTTAAAACGTTGCGTAAGTTTGCATTACAAGTAGCAGGCAAACGGTTAGAGCCTATTAACCCATAAAGGCTAAGCCTGCGTCTATAACTGCCCTAATCTGTAAATAAGCAGTGCTGTTTTAGCGGTGTTTTTATTAAGTGAGGTTAAATCGGCGGTTTCGTTTTTAGTGTGTGCGCCACTGCCCATTAGGCCTAGGCCATCAAGCGCCATATCAACATGGTTTGCAGCAAAAGAAATATCAGCAGCACCGGCATTACGTGGGTTTGCAGCCTCCACTTTGTTATAGCCTAAGTCTTGGCTTGCTTGGCTTGCTTGGCTATACAGTGCAAGCAGCTTTTTATTACCCTTGGTGAGCCCCATTGGGGGGTAGCCGTCTTCAAAAATAAGCTCAGCATGGCTGCCATTTAAGCTTTTAGCCACTATTTGCTGCATCACTTTTTTAGCGCCTTCTACCTGCTTTGGCGAAAGTGCCCGTAAATCACCCGCTACATGGACGGTTTGCGCAATTACGTTACTTTTACCAAACGCCGTGGCTGACGAGTTAGCACTGTCGTAATCGGCATTTGTACCGCCCACAATAAGCCCGGGGTTAAAGGTTAAATTAGGTTGTGTAGCTAGTTGCTCTCTAAAGTCATTTAAAATACGCGACGCCTCGTAAATAGCGCCATAGCCCACATTGTCACTAAATATTTGCGATGAATGTGCAGCATTGGCCGTTACATTTAACGTCCAGCCGGTATAGCCACGGCGCGCCGCCATCGCGGTTTTAATATTGTTATCGCCGTTCTCAAAACCTAGCGCTACGTCAGCCCAAATTGCGCCATCAACAATCGCCTTTTTAGATAAGCTAAGCGGGCGACCGCTGCTTTCTTCATCGCCGGTAAGCAGTACTTTGATGCTTACGTTTTCAAGTAAATTAAGCGCTTGCAGGCTTTTAAGGGCGGTAATTATAATAGTATTACCACCTTTCATGTCGGCTATACCTGGGCCACTGGCGGTGTGTTCATCAATTTGTTTGTAGGTAGTAAAGTTATCGTGTTTGGCAAACACGGTATCAAGATGGCCGATCATCAGTATTTTTATTGCATCGGGGTTTTTACTTTTGTGCGAAGCGAGTACATGCCCTGCACGGTTAAACGCGCTGCCATCTAGCCACTCAACCTTAAAACCAATGGCTTTTAGTTGCTCGCTTGCAAGCGCGCCCACCTTTTTTACGCCTTCAATATTTAGTGAACCGCTATTAATGTTTACCGCTTGTTTTATCTCTTCAAGCGCTTGCGGCATGTTCTGCTCAACTTGTTTTACTATTTCACGCTCGTTTTTATTAAGCGCCGCATGGCTTGTAAGCGGTAGGGTACTCGCAAAGATAAATATAAGTGCTTGGCTAAATTTTAAAAGTGACATAACAGCCTAATAATTGAAGAAAAGAGTATTTAATATGAAGTAGTATTAGCTTATATTCAATATGAAATATTGCTGAGAGGCTGATTTAAGATTTATGGATAGAAAAAAATTAGATGCTTGGCAAAAAGCCCCTGTAAAAATAGTTAGTGAGGCAATATATCATGCAGCAAAGCAGAATGAAGAAGATAATCTAATAGCATTCCTATTACTGGATGTTGGTGCTGAGATGTTATTTAAAACTTATCTAGGGTTGCCAAAACATATTACAGGCTCAACTACCCCTGAAGATGAACGGTATAATATTCTTCGTAAAGGTTTTCATCATGTTATTGAAGGGGTGAAAAATAGTAGGCAAGGTATTAATGTCAAAGAGCTTGCTAGGGTTGAGTTTTTCCACGGGTTGAGGAATAAACTTTATCATCAAGGGAATGGTCTTACTATAAATCGTAGCCACCTAGATGAGTATGTACTTCTTGTTAAATCACTTTTTAAACAGCTGTTGAAGGTTGATATTGAAGAGCAATTATCAACTAATAGCCTGACAAAGGATGAAGTTGATCAAATAGCTAAGTTGAAGGAGGAATTTAATAGTTTATTAGAGTTATCTAAAACTAAAAATAATACTCTGAAATTATTGTGCAGTTTAATTGTCGAAAAAATTGCTCCACAACTACTTTTACCCTCATTTGTCAGAGAGTTTGAAACGTTGAGAGACAGAGCTTTTAGCGAAGAAGGCTTTAGCATAAATCAGGGTGAGATAACGTCTTATAAGACATTACCCAATGACAATAATTTGAGAATGGATATCTTAGGTTGGTTTGAAGAGCTTGTTCTACCCATAATCAAATCATCTCCTTATTTTGATAGCTTACATAAAAAGGTTGAGGTTGGTAATAAGCTCCATATAGATTCACTCTCCAGTCACCTAGGTGTGAAAAATGTCGAAGTGGTTAGGCATGAAGTACCTGCTATATTAAGCATTATTTTTGATGATTTTTTTAGCTTAGATAAATTTTATTTTAATATTGCTGAAATTGTTGTATTTAAAGAAATTGACTTTCAATGGCAGTTGAACTTTATGTGTTTTACTCTAAAAGATTTTTATCCAATGCAGCATAATGAGACCGAATTGGAGTATTGGGTATCTACATTGGATACATGCAATTCACAAAATAGAAAGTTAGATGGCTTTATTAAGCAGGGTAACTATTGGTTGGAGAACAGTTATAGATTTTGAATATACAAAAAATTTAGCTTCAAATTAAAAATCCGAACCATCAGGTTCAACGCCATTGGCATTAAATCTGAAAGCTCAAATTCCACCAATCACCGTTAATTAGTCGGCATTAAATAAATCTCGCGCACGTTGTTGTGCTGGTTTGCTTCATCAAAAAATGGAGTGTTTACCATGCCAGGGGCTATGGTGGTACAGCGGCCGTTTCACTCGCTCATTTCCTCAGCTAAGTTTTGCCCAAACCCGTAAGCAAACCATTTAGTTGCGCCGTAAATAGAGCCTTTAATTGGCATACGGCCAGCAGCTGGGCTGGTTAATATAAAGTGGCCTTTGTTTTAGCCCACATGTCTGTGCGCTTTATTTAGAAATTTGCTACCACAACAAAGTAATGCACAGTATCCTGTACATGTAATAATTTTCCAGCTAAACTTGTCTTATATAATGTACAAGTGAGGTGCAAAATGAGAATAGTGTCTTTTACCGAAGCCCGAAATAGTCTAAAAGCCGTTTTGGATAATGTAATTAATGATGCAGATACGACAGTAATCACTCGTCGTGACACTGAAGATGCGGTTGTAATGTCATTAGATTACTACAACAGCCTTATGGAAACTGTTCATTTACTTCGCTCTCCAGCGAACGCTGAACATTTAAACCGTTCAATTGCGCAGTATAAAGCGGGCAAAACGACTCCACGAGAACTTATTGATGAGTAACAGGTTATTATCATGGACTGATGAAGCTTGGAATAGTTATGTCTACTGGCAGACTCAAGATAAGAAAACCTTGAAACGTATAAATAAGCTAATTGTCGATGTTAAGCGTTCTCCTTTTGATGGGATTGGAAAACCGGAACCCCTCAAAGAAAATCTTTCAGGCTTTTGGTCTCGTAGAATAGATGATACAAATCGTTTGGTATATGCCGTGGATGATACAGCAATTACAGTTATCTCGTGCCGTTACCATTACTAAATAAACAAGATAAATAAACAAGACATCCATCTTAAATTATTCATACTATCCAGCCAGTAGTTATCAAAAACAACCGTCAGGTTTAACGCCATTGGCATTAAACCTGAAAGCTCAAATTCAACCAATCAGCGTTAATTAGTCGGCATTAAATATATCTCGCGCACGTTGTTGCGCTGGTTTGCTTCAATGGCAAACAGTACGGCGTCGGCTACATCTTGCGGGTCGAGCTTATCGGGCTTTGCTTCATCAAAAAATGGAGTGTTTACCATGCCTGGGGCTATGGTGGTACAGCGGCCGTTCCATTCGCTCATTTCCTCAGCTAAGTTTTGCCCAAACCCGTAAGCAAACCATTTAGTTGCACCGTAAATAGAGCCTTTTATTGGCTTACGGCCAGCGGCTGAGCTGGTTAATATAAAGTGGCCTTTGTTTTGGCGTAAATGAGGCAGGGTTGCTTTTGCCGTCCACAGCAGGGCTTTAATGTTTATGTCTATCATGGTTGACCATTCATCGGGGTCGCCTTTTTCAGTGCCAGCGGTTGAAACGCCCATACCTGCGTTGGCAAATGCGGCATCTAGTCGGCCAAATTTTTTAAGCCCTTTTGTTACTACGTTTTCAAGTTCGGTAAAGTCGGTGGCATCTGCGGGTACACTCAGTGCGTTATCTTCACCTAACGACTCAACTAGTTCAGCTAATTTATCTTCACTTCTGGCGGTAAGAATGACTTTATGGCCGTTATTAACCAATGTTTTTGCACTCGCTTCACCTATGCCACTAGAGGCACCTGTAATTAGAACTACTTTTTCTTTCGCCATGATTATTTCTCCTATGTTTACATATTCAAAATGATAAGAACGGTTTAACTAATACGTGCTATTAACTGTACCAGTTCTGGGTTAACGGGGCTTGAATGCAGGTCACTTTACGAATGAATTATTTGGATGATGTTAGGTGAGTGGCTTTAATGGGTTTTTGCAAAGGTGGAGTGTTCGTTTTTGTTATACTTTTTATAAAAAAAGCGCACCTTAAAGTGCGCTATACGTTTATTGTGTTATGTCAAAGCTAACTGAAAGGTCCTCAGTTTGCGGTACACTAATTTGCTTAAGTTGATAAACAGTGAAATCAGTATCTTCTAGCTCTGCATCGTCTATATGTGCGGTGCACGTATAGCCAAGTTGGTAGTCTCCCGGTGTAATGAAAGCAAGCTCAAACTCATATTGGTTATCGTCTTGGTCAAATACAACATTTGCGGTCGCAAGTGGAGCATCTTCTGGGGTTTGCTCATCTATTTCGTATATATCTTTAGGTATTTGAGCATCTGATGAATATAAATATACGGCGTGTCCAAACGTTGAATCTGCAGCAGTGGCGATATTGTCTGTTTCACAGTTATTAATAAGCGCTTGGCTTACTGTGCCTTCAATTTCTTGTGACTCAGAAAGATTTTGTAATCGTACGCCTCTAGGTTTTAAAAAGATCTCCTCATTATTTTGGGGATCGACCAGCGATTTTTTTAGGTCAAATTCTAAAACAAAGTCGTTATCAGTTTGGTTAAGTGTAAAGCCATCGAGTTGTATTTCGCCTACACCATCATTCCCTTTTCTTTTAACCACGAGCGGAGCAATGCTGTCGTCTTCGTATACTACGTGAGATGTAAAACTAAGGTTATTAGTATCGCCATTTATAACCTGAGCGCGGATCCACGAGTATTCGCCTGCTGGCACTTCTTGATCGTCAAGCAGCTCAAAAACATCATCCCCGGTGTAATCGAGCAAATTAACCATTTGTGGTTGAGATGCGTCAGCTTCACTTCGGGTTTCAAAACTAAATTCTTCATCGCCTTGTGTTTTAATAGTGATTGAATCAAACACGACGTTAACCGCTTTTAAACCACTAACCGGCGCATCTGACACACCAAGGCTAAAGGTTGACTTGTCGCTAGATTGTGGCGGTGTTGTGTCATTGTCATCACTTGAAGAGCCACACCCGGCTAATGCAAAAAGAACGGCGCTGCTGACTAATGTTGATTTAAAATTCATGATTTACTCCTTTAGTTTATAAAGCGGATTGTAGAAGAGCTAAGCTGAATTTAGATTGAACTGGTTTTTAGAATAGTTACTTGAAATTAATCTTTATTTTACTTTGCGCATTTTTGAGCAAAAATATGTACGCCATAGGTTAACTAGTTTGTGAGCACTAAGGTTTTAAGCGTGAAAATTTAAGCGAAAAAAAGAAAAACTTTGCCCAATTAATTTGCTGATATAGGCACACCTTCCACTTATTTTAATGCTATCGCTTTAAAATTTTTACTATATACTCCCGCCACTTCTTTTGAAGTGTATAGATTTAATTCTTGCTGATAATCAGCCCATAGTTGGAATATGTATGAAAGATAAACTTATTGTGTTTTGGCAAAGCCATTCAGAAACAATCATCACTTTAGGTTACAAAGTGGTATTAGCCTTGGCTATTTTAGTTGCGAGTGCGCTTATTGCGCGTTCAGTAAAAAAAGCGATTAAAAATTCTAAGTCGCCATTAAAAAAAGTAGACGAAACGCTACTGCCGCTTTTATCGAGCATTGCGGGGTATTTAGTTTACATAATTGCTGGGCTGTTTATTTTAGATATTTTTGGCGTTAATACGGCAAGTTTAATAGCGCTAATGGGCGCGGCGGGTTTAGCGATTGGTTTAGCCCTTAAAAACACCTTAAGTAATATTGCAGCCGGCATTATGCTACTCATACTTAGGCCATTTAAAATAGGCGACTTTGTAGATGCGAGCGGCACGCTTGGCACAGTGAACGAAATAAACTTATTTACAACCATTTTTAAAACCACCGACGGCCTTTATATCGCATCGCCTAACGGAAAAGTGTGGGGCGGCAACATTAAAAACTTTACCCGTAACGGTAAAAGGCGTATGGATATAGTGGTGGGAATTTCGTACGCCGACTCTATTGATGTAGGCTTAAATGTACTTAAAGAAGTTGCCGAATCAGAAAGCCGATTACTCGCAGAGCCAGCACCTAAAGTAATGGTTACCTCAATAGGCGAAAGCGCAGTAAATATTCAATTACGTGCATGGGCTGTAAATGGCGATTACTGGCAAACCGTGTGGGATTTAAATAAACGCGTTAAAGAGGCCATAGAAGGCGCGGGGCTGAGTATTCCGTTTCCGCAGCGAACACTACATATATCTGAGTCGATGGCATCGGCAGTAACGGTTAATACCAATCCGCAATAATACTTAATCATTTTGCGGGGCTAAACGTGCCGGTACCTGCGTTAAAAAATTCTCATTTAGAACAACTAAATAACGAATTTTTTGCCTAGTTATCAACACGTTTTTCCAGCCCCAAAATAGCTCACTTAATTAAGCGAATTGGTATAATAAAAACCTTTAAACTCTATTAGCACAAACACGAATAAAAATAGCGAGCCTTGGCTCGCTATTTTTGTATTAGCTTTTTGCTGACGAGTATTAACCTTCTAATTGAAAGTCGTACACTGAGCCTAAGTTAAGCAGTTGGGTGAGTTCATCCAGTGCTTGGTAGCTTTCGGTGAGTAGGGCTGAGTCGGCAAAGTCGCTTGCGCCTAACTTATCGCGGTAGTTACGTTTTGCCCAGTCACAAAGCTGTGTGTATTTATTATCGGTTAAAATAACCTCTGGGTTTACCGCAGCAAGTTCTTGCTCGTTAAGAGCTACACGTAAACGCAGGCAGGCAGGGCCGCCGCCATTTTGCATACTTTGGCGCAGGTCAAAAAACTGCACTTGGTTTACTGGGTTATCGGCTAAAATCATTTCTTCAATGTAGGCATTTACTGCGCTATTACGTTGACACTCTTGTGGCGCTACTAATAGCATTGAGCCATCATCTAGGCTTACTAATTGGCTATTAAATAAGTAACTGCTTACTGCATCGCTAATGCTTACTTTATCAGTAGGTACTTCAATTATGTATAGCTGTTTGCTGCCGGTGTAGGCATCGCGAATTTCTTGCAGGGCATCGTGTTGGTTTAAAAATGCTTGCTGGTGGCAAAGCAGTACATTTGCGTTACCTACTGCAATTACATCGTTATGAAACACGCCTTGGTCTATAACATCTGGATTTTGCTGCAGTAAAATTTGGCTCGATTCTTTTAAATTATGTAATCGGCAAATGGCTTCTGAGGCTTCTAGTGTTTGCCTTGCAGGAAACTTAGCCGGTTTTGGTAATTGGCTGTTAAAGGCACTTGCACCAAATACAAACATTTCTAGGCCTTGCTCGCCGTGGCTGTCGCAAAGTCGGGTGTGGTTAGCCGCGCCTTCGTCGCCAAAAAAGCCCTGATCGGGTAAATGCGTGTGGTGTGCAAAGTAGCTATCGTTATTAAACATGGCTTTGAGTAAGCGGGTAGTTGTAGCAGGCTCTAAGGAGCGATGAAACTTATTGTTTAAATTAGCTGAGGTAAAGTGCACTTTGCCATCGAGGGTGTCTGGCGATGGAGAAACAGTAGCGGCATTGGCAGTCCACATTGCAGAGGCCGAGTAACACGCGCGCAATAAAATAGGGTCGGCTTTAAATGCTTTATGAATAACTTGCGAGTCGTTGCCGGTAAAACCTAGGCGACGTAGTACGTTTAAATCGGGGCGTGCGTGGGGCGCAAACACACCTTGTGTTAGGCCTTTGTCGTGCATGGCTTTCATTTTTTCAAGGCCCTGTAACACAGCTTCTTGAGGGTTTGAAAAACTTGCCGCATTATTTAACGAGGCAACGTTACCATACGATAAACCCGCATAGTTGTGAGTAGGGCCAACTAAGCCATCAAAATTTACTTCTAAGGCGTGCATACACGTTCCAATCATATTGTTTTTAGTTACTTAACAATACAACGCAATGGCCGCGCTTGCAAAGCCTATAAATACGAAATTTATCGGCTGTAAACTCGCTCTTTATCGCACGTAGTATGGGTATTACTCGGATCGTTTACCTGCCATACGCTAATGTCTAAACGCCATAGTAGGTAAAGGGTGTGGTATAGGTTAGCCATGGTATTTTCCTTGAAAGTTTCACTGAACACATCTGTACTTTGAAAGAATTATGCCAACTGTTAATTGAATATTTTATGAATACAAATCAGATATTTATTAAAACACTAAAAATAACTTTTGAGCGCTTAGCACCACTTTGGGGCTAAAAGGCTCAAAAGTTGCACCAAAAAGCCACGCAGCAGGTGCGTGGCGTATGGTTTATACGTGGTAATTAGCGGCCTACTTTACCCTTTACTAGTGGGTCGAACGACAGCACACTAAATTTTCCTTGGCTGGCGTTTTTACCGTTATTTAATACTGGCGAGCGATGTAGCTCATCTACGGTAAAATATATTTTATGATCGGCGCCATAACTAAAGCCATCAGGCCAGCTTAAGCGCTCGTCTTTAAATAATACGTGGTATTTACCGCTTGGTTTTACTACACCAATTGCGCCGTTGGTTATGTCGGTAACATACACATTACCGCCGCCATCAACAATAATGCCATCTGAAATTGGTTTAGTGCCGTAACGCGTTACTTTACTTTCAAGGGCGCTTGCGCTCAGGCTTTTATTGTTAATATCGCTTGTGGCAATACGGTAAACCGACGTGCCAGACATAGAGCCAAAGTAAAGCCACTGTTCGCTTGGGTCGAGTGTGATTGGGTTTACGCCTAAACGTGCTGGTTGGCCGCCTAGTTTCATGGTGCGCCCTTCAATGACCATGTCGATGTTTTCGGCTGTGGTGTATGGACTATTTTGTAATACTCTGCGCGCCTCACCTGTTTTTAAATTTACGGTAATAATAGCGGCTTGGCTGCCTTGTGCGGTGTCGGCAATGTATACAACGCCGTGTTTATTATCGATAACTAAATCGTTTAAAAACGAGGTGTCGGTAATGGTGGGTTTAGCTAAATAAATTATTTTATGCAGCTGCTCTTTGTTGGTATCCCAACCGACTAAACGCCCAGCACGATCAGGGCCTGATGTATCAAGCATCCATAACACGCCATCGGCAGATACATTTATGCCAAGTACATCATAAAACCCTTTGCCGTTTTTGTACGCGTATGCCCATTCTTCATTAGGGTAGGGTTTGGTGGTGCCATCGCTTAATAGCTCCATAATTTTTTGTTTTTGGCCGTAAAAACCATGTACCGATAAAAACTTACGACCCGATGGCGTAATAGCAATATTACCTGGTGGGTGCTGCGCGTCGAATGTAGCTACTGTTTTTAAATCAGCATTTTGATTAGCGGTATTAGCAAACGCACTGCTGGTTAAAAACGCAGTGCTACAGGCTGCAACTAAAAGTATTTTTTTAATCTGGTTCATGCTTCAAAGCCTTCTAAAACAAGTTTACCGCGTGAGGTGTGCGATTCTAAAATTTGATGTGCTTTATATAAATTAGCGGCGTTTATTAATCCTAAATTTTGCCCAAGCGTGGTTTTAAGTATACCTGAGTCTATCAGCTCGCTAATTTCATTAAGTAAGGTGTGCTGCGCTGTTATATCGGCGGTAGTAAATAGCGAGCGGGTAAACATAAACTCCCAATGCACCGATATACATTTACGCTTAAACTTTAAAATATCGAACGATGAAGGGTCATCTATTAGCGCAAATTTACCTTGCGGTTTAATACACTCAACTATTTGATCTTGGTATTGGTCGGTATGGGTTAAGCTAATAACGTAATCAAACTCAGCTAAACCAAGCTCTAGGCGCTGCTCGTTTAAATTTTTAGTATGATTGAGCACATGATCCGCTCCTAACTCTTTAAGCCAGGTTACGCTTTGCTCGCGCGATGCAGTACCTACCACATTTAGCCCAGTAAGCTGCTTTGCAAGCTGTACCAAAATAGAGCCAACGCCACCTGCGGCGCCAATAACTAAAATAGATTGCTGAGTATTTTGCTTATTTTTAGGCACTTGCAGGCGATCAAATAGCATTTCGTAGGCGGTAATACTGGTTAGCGGCAGCGCTGCGGCTTGTGCGTCGGTTAATGTTTTAGGCGCACGGCCTACAATACGCTCGTCAACTAATTGAAATTGCGCATTACTGCCTTGGCGCGATAAATCGCCAGCGTAAAATACACGATCTCCCACATTAAATAACGAAACCGACTCGCCAACGGCTTTTACAACGCCTACGCCGTCCCAGCCTAATACTTTGTAGCCTTGCTCTGGTGCTACATTGGCACGTATTTTTGTATCTACAGGGTTTACCGAAATAGCCTTTACTTCAATAAGTAGGTCGTGCCCGGTGGCGGTTGGGGTATCAAGTTCAATTGCTTGTATAGAGCTTGCTGTAAGCGTTTTAGTATTTTTGGTGTAGCCAAATGCTTTCATGTACGTTCCTGATGATTTTAACCAAGTGTTTTTAACTTATAAGCACTATAGCTCAGTTGAAAAATAGAAAAAGACATGAAAAACTAAAGCACTTTCAAATTTTAATTGAAAATATGCGATCATTTAACGATATTCAAACTTTTATAGATGTAGCAAGTTGCGCCAGTATTTCGGAAGCCGCACGGCAAAACGCGCAAACTCCAGCGGCGGTAAGTGCAGCTATTAAGCGCCTAGAAAAAGATTTAGGAAACGTGCTGTTTATTCGCTCTACTCGCAGCTTACGCTTAAGTGTGGCAGGGGAGCAGTTTTTAAGTTACGCCAAAGACTCCCTTTCGCTTATTCAACAAGGGGTAGCTGCAGTACAAACCGCAGTGGGCGAAGTAACGGGAACGCTACAGGTATCGGCCCCGTGCGACTTAGGGCGCAATAAACTAAGTGAATGGCTTAATGAGTTTTTAGCACACTACCCGAATGTAAAACTTAAACTGCACTTAAGTGACGAAGTAAGCGACATTTACAGCCAATCAATTGATATTGCACTGCGCTTTGGTGTACCAAAAGATTCGCAGTTAATTGCAGCGCCACTTTTTTTAAATAATGCGCGTATTTTAGTGGCCTCTGCTGAGTATATTGCTAAAAATGGATTGCTTACACATCCACTTAATTTAACGCAGCACACCACCATTACCTTTATGCGCTTTGGCGAGGTGTTTAAAGAGTGGCGATTTTATAAAAATGGCGCAGTGCAAAAAGTACAGCTAAATTGCCAACACATAGTAAACGATGGCGAAATGGTTAGGCGCTGGGCGCTAGAGGGCAAAGGCATTGCGTATAAGTCGTACTTAGATGTAATTGATGATTTAGCAAGCGGGCAACTCGTTCATTTATGCCCCGAGTGGCAAAGCGATCCGCTACCGCTTTATATGATGTACGCAGATCGGCGCCAAATGACCCCGGTGATCAGCGCATTTAGGGCGTTTATTCAACAAAAAATAACCGCGTTAGTTGGCTAACTCATCATCGTTTTTAGTTGTTAAATCGCTTATTACTAAATCAAGCAGCTGCATTAGCTGTTTGGCTTGTGTGGGGTCTACACTTTCAAACTTACATAATATAGTTTTTGGAATATCAGCAGCTTCGTTTTCAAGGGCTTGCCCACTTTGGGTAAGCTGAATTAGGCGCTTACGCTTATCGTGCTCATCTTTAATAACAGCCAGTAGAGACTTTTCGGTCATTTTTTTGAGTATTTGAGTCATAGCACCGCCATCAATAGCGGTTTTATCTATTAGCTGCGCTATGGTTATTTTGTCTTGCTCCCACAGCGCCATCATTACTACATACTGCGGATACGTTAAATTAAGTGCAGCTAAAGGCTCACGGTAAGCACGTGCAATGCTATTTGATGCCATATATAACCTATGACACAGCTGATTTTTTAATTTTAATTGCTCAAATGACATACCCAACTCCTAGTGCGTTAATACCTTCAACTCACAAAATATTTTAATTTGCATGCAAAGTATTTGCAATCTCTAATTACTTGCCCTATTATTTTGCATGCAAACTAAATTAATTGATAAACTTTGGAGTTCACTATGAATGTATTACAAAACGTTGCCTACACAGCAAAAGCGACTGCAACCGGTGGTCGTGAAGGTGTAGCTAAATCAGACGATGGCCGTTTAAATGTAAACTTATCAACCCCAAAAGGGCTAGGTGGTGACGACGGACAAGGCACAAACCCAGAGCAATTATTTGCAGCTGGTTATGCAGCATGCTTTATTGGTGCACTAAAATTTGTAGCCGGTAGCGAAAAAATTGCGTTACCAAGTGATACACACATTAACTCTGAAGTATCTATTGGCGCGATTGAAGGCGGTTTTGGTATTGCAGTTAAATTAGCTGTATCACTCGGTGATATGGATAAAACAGCAGCGCAAGAGCTGGTAAATAAAGCACACCAAGTATGCCCATACTCAAACGCTACACGCGGTAATATTGAAGTTGAGCTTTCGGTTATTTAATTAACTGATCACTTAGCATTGTAATAGCCCAGTGGTTTGCCTCTGGGCTTTTTTGTAAGCAAAGTTTATTAAATAGCTTTATAAATACATGAAAACAGCATGATTAAATTAACCCATGTACCATCAATTGACACAGATGTATTTGTCATTGCAGTGATTAAGTAAGCAGCTCTTTAATGCTGAAAAACGTTGGGAGGATGAAAAGGGTTAAGGCGTTCTGCATGAACGCCGATAGAGGGCTGGCTTTATCGTCTGTATCGCCTGTATTGGGTGTGCTTACAACCCTAACTCCGATAACCCTGGGTGATCGTCGGGGCGGCGTCCTTGAGGCCAGTGGAATTTTCGTTCTGATTCTTTGATGGGTAAGTCGTTGATGCAAGCGAAGCGATTTTGCATTAAGCCGTTTTCATCGAATTCCCAGTTTTCGTTGCCGTAGGAGCGAAACCAGTTGCCGCTGTCGTCGTGCCACTCATACGCGTAACGCACGGCAATACGATTTTCAGTGAAAGCCCATAACTCTTTTATCAGCCTATATTCCAATTCTTTTTCCCATTTTCCTGTTAAAAATGCAGCGGCTTCTTCGCGGCTGTTCACGAAAAAGCTGCGATTACGCCATTTGGTATCCACTGTATAAGCAAGTGATACCTTTTCAGCGTTACGGCTGTTCCAACCATCTTCTGCTAGACGCACTTTTTCGATGGCGCTTTCGCGGGTAAAAGGGGGCAGTGGTGGGCGTGTATTCATGTTTAAATCCTCTTTGGGTAAAGTAACGTTGAATAACTTGTATAGGTTTCATCAATAAGTGACTTTGAATATTAGCCTGTTTAATTGAGCTACAAATCTAATATAACAGTGTCGCAATCTTTCGCTGGCACAGCGCAGCATAACAATACGTCTGATGGGTCAATATGCGCACTTGGCTTGGTGCGATACGTTACAGCACCACTTTTTAGTTTAACCGCACATGAGCCACATTGGCCGCTGCGGCAACTGTATGGTGGCGTAAGTCCTTTGCTTTCGGCCACCTCTAGCAAGGGGCTACCACCTTTATTCCAGCTTTGTTCAATACCAGATTGGGCAAACTTTATCACGGCAGATTCGGCCTCTAGCTCAGTGTGCTTGCTGGTATCTGTTGATTGGCGTGCTAAAGAGGATGGCCCAAACGCTTCGGCATGAATATCTTGATCTTTTACCCCAATGCCAATCAGTAAATCATACATACTTTGCATAAATCCCTGAGGGCCACACAGATAAAAGTCTTTGTCGAACAGCGATGGGAAATCGACGCTATGCTCTGTGGCTATTGCATTGAGTACGTCCATTAACAAGCTTTGGCTAATTCGTCCTTGGGAAGTGTAATTGTTCGACGCCGCAGAACTCTCTGTCTGAGCGTAGTGAATATCACTTAATACAGAATAATACTGAATACGCCCAGCGCTGCGCTTTGCAATGTTGCTCAGCTCTGCATAAAAAGCGCGTTGCTCACTATTTTTTGCGGCTTGAATAACTGCCATCGGGCGGATATAGCGAGTGCGAATACCTTCATTAAGTGCATCATTTGCCATGGCCACCATTGGCGTAATGCCCACACCTGCACCTATTAAAATGGCTGGGCGCTGCTGTGTGTTATCGATAAAAAAATGGCCGCTTGGTGCTTTAACCTGTATTTCACTGCCAATCGATATTCGAGAATGCAAGGTACTTGATACCAGACCATACTCTTCACGTTTTACTGAAATACGGTAACCACTTTGCGATGGGGCACTGGATACAGTGTAATTGCGCACAAGCCAGTTTTCAGTATTTTGCTGCTTAATACGCAGGGTTAAGTGTTGCCCTGGGGAAAATGGCAGTACGGGAGAATCATCTTTTGGCTGCAAGTAAAATGAGCGGATTGTACTGCTTTCGTCTTCGATTTTACTGACGGTAAATGCGCGCCACTGGTTGCGTTTAGCTTGTGCTTTAAAGATTGCTTCTGCCTGTGACCAAGTACCCGTTGCTTCAGAATTGGGAGAGTAGCTATCGAATTGAGCGCGAAATGGAAGTGCCGCTTTTAATGTCACCCCTTGGGTTAGGGTAAATTGCCAGCCGCGCTGCGCACCTTGAAACCCTTTAATTATCGGTGAGTCACTCTCCAGCAAGGTAACCGTGCCGGTTAACATAAAAACATCGCCGCTGGTAAAATCAACAAACAGTAAACCCGCTTTGGGGTTTAACAGGAAATTACCCAGCGTATTGAAGAAGTTATTTCCTGCATAATCAGGAATGGTGAGGGTGTTTTCGTCAACCTTTATAAAACCTGGCATGCCACCACGGTGTGACACATCAACCCCCATAGCATTACGGGCAGATACCTGACGGTTTACTTCGTTTGAAGGTTCGTGACCCGCAGAACTGGCAACAAAAAACGTATCCGCTTGGCGGATGAAGGCCTTTAGGCTATCACTTAGTTCAAAAAACGTTTCAGCGCGCGGGGCCTTGTATGGCGCATCTGGCGAACGGATAAAGTGAAGGTCGCGAGTTTGAATATACTGCGGACAATTGCCAAAAGATTGCTCAACTTCTAGGGTAAATTGGTGACTCGCAGCGCTGGTAACACAAGCGTTGACGCGGTTTCTACGCCGGGTCGACATTTCCAGTCCCAGTAAACCCAATCGAGCACCTTGTGTAATTGCTGCTGCTAATGGATCACCTGATAAAATTGGGGTGTTTACTGTGAGCTGAGTCGGGGAAGGGGACTGCACGAAGCCCGGCTTTCCAGGTAAAATTGACGCCCAAAGTTGCCCCTTATCTGATGTACTACCGAGCACCATAAACGGCAGTTGTTGGAAAAACTGCCTGTGCTGATCTGGCATAAATTCGCGTATCGCGCGGCGGCCAATAGTACGCATTTTTTCGTAACTTCCGGCACGTCTTTGCATTTGCTGTTCACCTTCGTGAAAAGCACTTGAAGTAATGTGTGTGTTCATAATGACTCCATTAGCGCAGTGCGCCGGAAAAGCATTTGCCTAAAATATTAAACTGGTGATGCAAAAGAATGTCGGGCTCAAACCTATTCATTGAAAGGCAGAGCCGCTAAAACAAACACTTACTTTACCAGCCCTGCTTTTGTAGCCTGCATAGGAACGAAACCGCTTAACCCTTCTACGTTAGATAACCAGCGACGTATATTAGGATATGGGTCAAGAGATACATCCCCCTCGGGAGCGTGGGCGACATAGCTGTATATCGCAAAATCAGCCAAGCTCACTTTATTTGCCACCAAGAAGTCATTGCCATCGAGTTGTTGTTCCAATTTTGTTAGGGCTTTAGCTGCTGTTTCTTTAGCGAAAACAGGGTCAACCGGCGAGTTGAAAACATTAATTAACCTCGCTGCACCAGGACCGTAGGATATCTCTCCTGCAGACATGGCAAGAAAACGATGCATCTCAGCTTCGCTGGCAAGATCTTGTGGAATATATGAAGGTGCGTATTTACGTGCCAAGTAAATCAAGATTGATATTGAATCGTGGATTACCACGTCAGAATCCTCAATTACTGGTACTACACCCAATGGATTGAGAGCCAAAAAGGGGGCTTGTTTATGCTCCCCCGCGGGTAAGTCTACATAAATAACTTCATGGGCTATGCCTGCAACACTTGCAAATAACTCTACTCGGTGGGCATGGCCGGATAATGGAAAACCGTGAATTTTAATGGCGTTTGACATGATATTTACCTTATTTAAACGTTAACTGATGACTTTTGCTGTTAGCCACTGACCTGTTGTGGCATGGGTAAATATTAGGCGTTGCGTTTCTTATGAACAATATGTTGATTTATGGAATCACTATGTACAGAATGTGCATAAATTGGGCGAAGCATTACACGGAGCAATATAGGGAGCTCTTATGGATACACTTGACGGCATGCGCACGTTTATTGCGGTGGCAAAGCAAAAATCTTTCACAGGTGGTGCTAAGCAACTAGGCATAAGCACTAAACTGGCGAGTAAATACATTGCTCAGCTGGAGCAAAAACACGGTGCTTTGTTGTTCCACCGTACTACGCGCAGTGTTACGTTGACCGAAACTGGGCAGGCGTATTTTGTGCGATGCGTTCCTTTGTTGGAACAATTTGAAGAGCTAGAAGATGTCATTCAGCATCGGCAGTCTGATCTGTCTGGCACGGTTCGCTTAACCGCACCTACCGCATTTGGCAGTACTAAATTAGTCGATGCACTGGCCCCATTTTTAGCCAAGCATCCGAAAATTAATGTTGAGTTGAACCTGTCTGATCAGTATGTGGCTATCATCGATGAAGGTGTGGATGTTGCTGTGAGGTTTGGGCCGTTGAAGGATTCAACGCTGATCGCAAAAAAATTGATGGATATGCGTATTGTTTTTTTTGCCTCTCCTGAGTATTTAAAGCGCAATGGCACACCAAGCCATCCCCGTGCGCTGGCGACACACAATTGTTTATTGCAAACTTCTCAAAACGACCCTGAAAACTGGAAGTTCAAGGAAGATGGCAATACGTTCACCGTTAATGTTAGCGGCGATTTTGCTTCTAACTCCCCCAGAGCAGTAACCCACATGGCTTCCCAAGGGCTAGGAATAGGCATGGGCCCACAATACGTGACAGAGCCTTACGTAAAAGACGGCTCATTGCAGTTACTGTTCGAACCCTACGAAGCAAGCATATTGGAGCTAAATGCAGTGTATGCTTCAAACCGCCACTTACCGGCAAGAATACGAGCATTACTTGATCATCTTGCGCTTTCTTTTGCAACTTAGTGGTAATTACCTCAATAGCTACTGTGCAGGCACAATGTATAACGTATCTGCTTATTGATTTAGAATTTGCTCGTGAAGTAGAGCAAAGCGTAGGGCATCTTTTTATCGCACAGACCTGCGTAAATACCTTGTTAGCATAAGGCTTTAAATGGCAGCAGCGATAAAGCACACCAAGTATGCCCATACTAAAACGCTACAAAAGCCCAGGGGTTTGCCACTGGGCTTTTTTGTGCGCTGCAATTTACTAGAGATCACATTAATTGAAGTGGGCTTTTAAATAAACATACGAAAAATCGTATATTCACTATTTCATATATTCTCATTTTGTTTTATTGTATGCACACTAACTAAACGAGGATGCTATGGAACAACTCAACCCACTACAATTTTACAAATGCTTAGCCGACGATACACGCTTAAAAGCCATGTTATTAATTAGCCATGAGCAAGAGCTGTGTGTGTGTGAGCTTGTTGCTGCGCTTGAACTTAGCCAACCTAAAGTGTCGCGCCATTTAGCGCAGCTTAGGCAATGTGGCTTATTGAGCGACCGTAAGCAAAATCAATGGGTGTATTACAGCATTAATAAAGCCTTGCCGGAGTGGGCTCTTAGCGTAATAGCACAAACCAAAAACGAAAATTCTGCGTTTTATAACGACGATTTAAATCGACTCAATGCTATGGGTAATCGCCCAGAGCGTGCAGCAAGCTGCTGTTAATTAAGCAAATTGATATAACTTTACTAAAGGTATTTATTATGACAATTAAAGTAGGTATTAACGGCTTTGGCCGTATGGGACGTTTAACACTGCGCGCAGCACTAGAGTGGCCAGAAGTAGAATTTATTAAAGTAAACGATGTAGCGGGCGATGCTAAAACACATGCCCATTTATTAGAGTTTGACTCAGTGCACGGGCGTTTAGCGCACAGCGTTACAGCAAACGAGAATAGCTTTAGTGTAGGCAAACACACTATTGCAGTTACCAATAATAAAACCATTAGCGATACCGATTGGTCTGATTGCGATGTAGTGATAGAAGCCAGCGGTAAAATGAAAACCACTGAGCTGTTAAATCAATATTTAGCACAAGGTGTTAAGCGCGTTGTGGTAACCGCTCCGGTAAAAGAAGACGGCATTTTAAATGTGGTTATGGGCGTTAACGATAATTTATATAACCCAGATGAGCACAAAATTGTGACTGCGGCTTCGTGTACGACTAACTGTTTAGCGCCTATTGTAAAAGTACTGCAAGAAAAAGTAGGCATAAAGCACGGCTCAATGACCACTATTCACGATATTACCAATACCCAAACTATTATTGATGCGCCACATAAAGACTTACGCCGTGCTCGTTCGTGCGGGACAAGTTTAATACCTACCACAACCGGTAGTGCAACAGCCATTACGCATATATTCCCTGAGCTAAAAGGTAAGTTAAATGGCCATGCCGTGCGCGTACCTTTAACTAATGCATCTATTACTGACTGTGTATTTGAGCTTGAGCGTGGTGTAACTGCCGCTGAGGTGAATGAGTGGTTTGCTCAGGCGTCTAAAAACGAGCTTGCTGGCGTATTAGGTTACGAAGAAAAACCACTTGTATCGATTGATTACAAAACCGATCCACGCAGTAGCATTATTGATGCGCTTTCTACCATGGTTATTAATAATACCCAGCTTAAATTATACGCTTGGTACGATAACGAATGGGGCTACGCTAATCGTACTGCCGAGCTTATGCTTAAAGTTGCTAAAAGTGACTTGGTTTAACCATTAATTAAAGGTTTTAAGGGCGTTAACCATGTTTGAGCAACTCGCTAATTTACCTACAGCAATAAAACAGTATTTAATAATTACCGGTAATTACTGGGCATTTACCTTAACCGATGGCGCACTACGTATGCTGGTGGTGCTGCATTTTCATCAGTTAGGGTATGGTGCGCTGGCCATTGCCATGCTGTTTTTGTTTTACGAAATTTTTGGTGTGATCACCAATTTAGTGGGCGGTTGGCTAGGGGCTCATTTAGGCCTTAATAAAACCATGAACTTTGGCTTGGCGCTGCAAATAATGGCGCTTGCCATGTTATGTGCGCCAAGTGAATGGCTCACCGTGGCTTATGTTATGGCGGCGCAAGCGCTTAGCGGCATAGCAAAAGATTTAAATAAAATGAGCGCCAAAAGCGCCATTAAACACTTAGTGCCCGAGGGAGAAAGCGGCCAAGGCCAGCTCTATAAATGGGTGGCTATTTTAACGGGCTCAAAAAATGCGTTAAAAGGGGTCGGTTTCTTTTTAGGTGGTTTACTCCTTACGGTACTGGGTTTTGTAGGTGCTTTAAAAGCCCTAATTTTATTACTCACTATTGCGTGGATTATTAGCGTTGTATTTTTAAAAGGCGACATGGGCAAGGCTAAAAATAAGCCTAAGTTTAAAGAGCTATTTTCTAAATCCCGTGCAATAAATTTATTAAGTGCAGCACGATTATGTTTGTTTGCCGCGCGTGATGTATGGTTTGTAGTGGCTTTACCTATTTATTTAGCCCAGCAGTTTAACTGGAACTTTTGGTGGGTAAGTGGCTTTATGGCACTTTGGGTAATTGGCTACGGTGGTGTGCAATCGCAAGCGCCGCGTATTACCGGCACCAGTAACTCAAACATTGATACCGTTAAACATGCCTATTTATGGGTGTTGCTGCTAAGTGTTGTAACAGCACTATTAGCTCTTTTTATGCAACTTGATGTGGCCGTACATGCCACGCTGATTATAGGTTTGCTTATTTTTGGCGGTGTATTTGCCGTTAATTCATCTGTGCATAGTTACTTAATTGTCAGCTTTGCTAAAAGCGATGGTGTATCGCTTGATGTTGGCTTTTATTATATGGCCAATGCCATGGGGCGTTTACTGGGCACGGTGCTTTCGGGGTGGGTATTTCAGGTTTATGGCTTTGTAGCGTGTTTGTGGGTGAGCGTTGCTTTACTCATAGGTGCCACGATAACCACTGCTATTTTGGCCAAGCGTTAGGCCTAATTGTTCAAAAAACTTAAATTATTTTATGTTATTGATGGCTTGATGCAGTTTGTATATTAAACTGTAGGGGTGTTTTAACAAAAGGTAATTTAAGTGCGAGAACTCACGTTAGCAAAAAAGTTATTATGGATAACTGTAGGGAGTACATTTTTAACAGTATTAGTACTTTCTGGGGTTTTATGGTGGCAAATGTCATCAAACAGCGAGGCGCTCGCTAAAGAGTCTGAAGATTATATCGTGGCTGAAGTTGAGCAAAAGCTTAACGCAAACGCGGCTGCTTACGGCGAAAAAATTGCCGGATTTATCAACGAAGCTTACCGAATTCCAAACTCATTAGCTGCAGTACTTGGTGATGCGGCTAATACTCAAACATTAAACCGCGACACGGTAGTGAGCATTAACCGCTCTATACTTGAAAAAAATCGGTTTTTATCGTCAATTTATTCGCAGTTTGAAGCCAATGCCTTTGATGGGCAAGACGCGCAATTTAAGCAAGGATATAAACACTCAGTTAATGGCGATGGCACGTTAGAAGTATATATAACGCGTGATCAAAACGGCATTATTGAGCAGCAAAAAGTAGCTAACGCTGCCGATAAATACCTGACCTCGTTAAACGAATTTGGTATTCGTGAAGCGCATTGGTATTTATGCGCAAAAGATACACTTAAGCCCTGTATTATGGAACCTTACCTTTACGAAATACCTTCTGGCGATTCGGTTATGCTTACCTCTTTAACCGTACCTATTACTAAATCGGGCCGCTTTATTGGTTTAGCAGGCGTTGATTTAACGCTCCCTACGTTTCAGGGCTTAACCGAAAAGCTTTCGAGCGAACTTTATAACGGCCAAGCAAAAGTAACACTTTTAAGTGATATAGGTTTAATTGTAGGCAGCAGCCATTACAAATCTAAATTAGGCCGCCCCTTTAAAGAGGCGGTTAGTAGTAACACTTACAGTGAGCTGGTTAAATTTAAAGGGCAACATGGCCTTTTTAAAACACCTAGCGAGTATTTAGTTAACTACCCAATTAATATTAAGCTGGCTAACACTCAGTGGAGCCTACTTATTGAAGTGCCAAGTAATTTAGCGCTAGAGGGGCCCAATGCCTTAGCTAAAAACATGAGTGACTCGGCCAATCAGCTCGGTGTTGTTATTTTAATAACCGGTGCTGTTATTGCTTTAATTGCTTTTATTATTATGAAAGTGGTAGTGGGCACTGTGGTTGCACCCCTTGAGCAAATTCAACAGCGTGTAGATAACCTTGCCAGCTCAGAAGGTGACTTAACTCATACGCTCCATGTAGATACCCACGCAGAGCTGATTGCGCTTGCGGGTGGTTTTAATGCCTTTTTAGCTAAGCTACGTGGCTTAATTGCAGAGCTTAAAGATGTGTCATCGCAAACAAAACAACAAGGCGAAATAGCACAACATATTGCTATTGATACAAAACATAATGTGCAATCGCAGTTTCAAGAAATTGAAAGTGTAGTGACCGCTATGAACGAAATGAGCGCCACCGCACTTGAAGTTGCCAGAGCCTCTGAGCAATCTGCTCAACAAGCGGATGAAATAAATGGTTTAGTGGTAAGCAGTGAGTCGAGCTTGTCATCGGCTATGAGCCAAGTGAAGACCATGTCTGAAGAAATAAAAGAAGCCAACCAAGCGGTTGAAAAAGTGGCTTCGCGTAGTAAAGATATTACGCAAATTTTAGATGTGATCAGAACCATTTCAGAGCAAACCAACTTACTTGCACTTAATGCAGCTATTGAAGCAGCACGCGCTGGCGAGCACGGCAGAGGCTTTGCGGTAGTTGCCGATGAAGTACGTGCACTGGCGTCTAAAACACGCTCATCTACCGATGATATTAGCCAACTTATAGATAGCTTATTGTTAGAAGTAGGTAATGCATCAACCGTAATTGAAAAAGGCGTAGTACGCGCGCAAAGCGCAGTAGACGAAACCTCAGTGGCGTTTGACGCGCTGCACAGTGTGGTAGTAAAAGTAGATGAAATTACTAATCAAATTACCCACATTGCCACCGCAGCCGAGGAGCAAAGCTTAGTAACTGAAGAGATAAACCGTAACCTTACGCTTATTTCTGATGCGGCATCGCAACTTGCTGATTTATCTACCAAAGCGGGCGATAGCAGTGAAGCGCTTAATGCACTGGTAGCGCAGCAAGATAGCGAGCTTAATAAACTTAAAACGTAAGTAAAGCTCAACCCTAGCAAATATAAAAAGCGGCTAATTCACACGAATTAGCCGCTTTTTTTAGTTGAGACTTTTTAGAAGTTAGTAATGCGAAACGTTATAGCTTTTTGATCAAGGCAAACATTTGGTTGATCATCGGCTGCGCTAATTGCTCAACCCCTGGGCGGTTAAAATAGCCACGCAGCCCAGTAAATTGCACCTGAAAAAACTGCGCGTATTCAAGCGCGGTAAGGTTGCTGCTTAGCTCATTATTTTTAATGGCTTGAGCAAACAAGGTGGTTAAGTAGGCTTCAAACTTTGCTGATAGATCTAGGCTTAGCTCGTATAACGAGGCGTCTTTTTCTGCAAATTCGCTGTTTGCTTTTACCAACATACAAATAGCACTTGGGCTACAGTCTTTGGTTTTAATAATTACGTTTTCTACAAACGCACGCAAACCACCTAAAACAGAGTCAGAACTTGCTAAAAACCCGTCAATTTGGCTTTTCATTTGTACTGTGTAGTCTTTTAAAGACTCGCTGTATAGGCCTTCTTTAGAGCCAAACGCCGCATATATACTGCCTGGGCGCATGTTAATGGCTTCTTGTAAATCGCGGGTTGAGGTGGCGTTAAACCCCTTTTCCCAAAACAATTGGCTTGCAACGCGAATTACATTATCGCGCTCAAATTTAACTTTGTTTGCCATTATATTCTCAACTATTTTGAACGTATGCTCAATTTTAACTTGAACAGTCGCTCAAAATCAAATAGTATATGTCTCGAAGTTACTTAACCTGACACCAGGTTACTCAAACACATTAATTTATTGGAGCAGAACATGGCAGAATTTACGTTATATACTCAAGACAACGCACCAGAAGAGTCAAAATCGCTTATGGCTGATTCAGTAGCAGCATTTGGCATGTTGCCTAACCTTCATGCCGTAATGGCAGAAGCGCCTACGCTACTTAAAGGTTACCAAGTACTGCATGAGTTATTTCAAAACACCTCGTTTAACGCAGAAGAGCTAACTGTGGTATGGCAAACAATTAATGTTGAGCACGAGTGTCATTACTGTGTACCAGCACACAGCGCAATTGCCGCTTCAATGAATGTAGACCAAGATATTGTTGATGCCCTAGTAAACAAAACACCACTTGCAGATGCAAAACTTGAAACACTGCGTGAAACAACGCTTGCAATGACACGCGATCGCGGCGTAATTAGCGATCAGCAAATTGAAAAGTTTTTTGCAGCAGGTTACGGTAAACAGCAACTACTAGAAATTGTTGTAGGCTTATCGCAAAAAGTAATGAGCAACTACACTAACCACCTTGCTGATACACCAGTTGATGAACCATTTAAAAAATTTGCTAAATAATAGCGGTTTTATAAATAAACAAAGGCAGCCTAGGCTGCCTTTTTGTATTGTAAGCGAATGGCCATTATTTAAATTTAACGGCTTTAGTGCTGCGTGTGTAAGTACGTTGCTCGGGCTTAGTCCACTCACCCTTTTTTAAATAAGAAGTTGAAACTACAAACGTATCGTTTTTTAGTTCGCTGATCGAGCGCACTTTAGTAATACCTTCTTTACTGCCAGTTACCTCTTCATACGCTACAAATTGGGTAGGGCTGAGCACTTTCATGGTGCCTTTTGTGTAAAAACCTGCGGTAGTAAAATAGTAAAACACCAATGACTCTTTTTTACTGTCGTAAAAAATCATTGATTCCCCACCATACTCACCTTCATTAATAGAGTGCTTGGTATGTATAGCTTTACCATTTAATGCGCGCTCCCAGTGGCCAACATCTTGTACAGGTTTTGCACCTTTAGGTACGTCAAAATCGGCCTGCCAAGTACCTAAATAAGGTTTAAATACAGCGAGTTCTTTATCAAGGTTACTTGGGGTATCAGCGGCGAAACTATTAAAGGTGTATAAGCATAATACTAAAAATAGGGCTTTAAAGTATGTCATAATTTGGCTCTTATTATTTTGGTTTAACTCTTTTTAGTATAGGCGATCATGAATTGATAAAGAAAACATTAATCACCTTCTCACTGCTTTTTTTGGTCGCAGTATGGCAAACTCATCGGCTTTATAATATGAGCATTTATATACCAAGCTACTTTACAGGTTTAAGCTTTTTTACTTTTATAATGTACGCATGGGATAAACGACAAGCTAAACAATCAACGCATAAAAAAGTAAACCGCACACCCGAGCGCACGCTTCAGTTACTGTCGTTACTAGGCGGTTGGCCCGGCGCACTCATTGCACAGCAATGGCTTAGGCATAAATCGCAAAAACGTCGTTTTATAGTGGTGTTATGGCTGTGTATTGTTTTAAATGTAGCGAGCATACTGTCGGTATTTTTTCTGGTAGGCTAAAAATATAAACACAAAAAGGACTTTTATGACTAGTTCAAGGTTAGCAGGTGTCACTTTAACGCTTATTTTATTTTTACTATTTCCGATACAAGGATGCGCAGATATGTTTGGCTTTTTTAACAAACAAGATGTAACACTATCACTGCAAATAAAAGGCCGGCTATTAAAAAATGGGGAGCCGCAGGCGGGTGTTAAAATTACCCGAGAACTCATTTATGGTGATACCTACACAGATGAAGTAATAAGCGATAGTAATGGAGATTTTTACTTTAAAAGTAAAACTATACGCAGCTCTAATCCTTCAAATATGTTTTTTAATAGCTCTTTGCTACAGAGTATTTATATTGGAAATAAAAAAGATGAAGATTCAATACTTTGGGATACTTCAATACAGTTCACGCAAGAGCAAGCACTACTTTCTGATATGCTAAATCACTTTGAATGCGACCTCAGTGAAGAGGCTGAAACTTACGATATACCGATAAAAGATACTGGCCAGTATTATACAGTTTATACGCGGTGTATACGCTAGGGATTAAGTTAGCTTTATAAAGCCACTAATGTTTATCTATCAGTGGCTTTATAGCAATTGTTAACGTTTTAACTGTGCTTCGCTTTGATTAAGCAAACGAATTATTGGGTTTCCTGCTAAAATTTTGTTTTTTAGTAAGTAACCAATAATTAAGCCTGCTATAAACCCACCAATATGTGCGCCATAATCAATTCCATCTGGGCCTGTTATTGCACCAAAAATATTAAACCCTAACCAAATCGCGAAAAACCACACCGCAGAAAGCTTTTTCTGGTAAATTACAAACATAAAAGTAAGGCTTGCATGCCTAAACCACATTAAGTACATACCAAATAAACCAGCAATTGCACCACTTGCACCTACCCCAGGAATTGCCGACATAGGGCTTACTATGAAGCTAGCAAACGAGGCAAGTAATCCGCACACTAAATACCACATTAAAAAGCGCTTATGACCTAATACATCTTCTAGGTTATCGCCAACTATATGTAAAAAATACATATTGCCTACTAAGTGCATAATAGAGCCATGTAAAAATACACACGTTAAAACACTCCATAACTCTTTGCCTTGGCTTAAATCTGCGGGTGTCATCGCAAAATTATCAATAACATAATTAAAGGCATTTGGATTTGAAAAATACAGTGCAAAAATGAGTGTATTTAAAGCAATAAGGCTGCGGGTCACCCACGGTGTTTTTTGTGGTTTTATATTATATTCAACTGGCATTTGCGTTAAAAATTGAAAAAGATAGGTTTTCCAACTTACTTTTTGATTGAGCTCACTTAAGCTGTTTTTTAATTCAGGGCTTTTTTCTACGCTTTCTAACTCGTCTCTATCAATCCATGTGCCATCACAATGTCTACATACATCAATTTCGGTATGATAGGCCTCGAGAAGATGAAAACGCTCTAAACTTTTACTACAATCTGGGCAATCAAGTTCTGAAACACCTAAAGATTCTCCAAAATGAGTTTCAAATTTATCACCTTCTGGCCCTTCATTTATTTCGCTGATCATCCTGTTAACTTCGTTTTTTTCAAACCATAAGCCACCGCATTCTCGGCAGATGTCAATTTCTTCACCTTGATATTGGGTTACTTCTAATGGATGATCTTTACAATGAGGGCAGCGTTTAGTTGGCATGTGTTAACTCCTTTAATGAGCCGACTGAAATATCGTTTTGTTGCAGCTCTTTTTTCAATTGTTCGGCACTATTTTTTAATCGAGGAAGGGTAGTCGTTTTTAGTTGTTCTGCTATTTTTTTAAGCTCACTTGCAGCATGCTTAGCTGAGGTTTTTCTGCTAACGGCTGCATTAATTAAAAACTCTGAACGAGAGTAAAAACGGCGTATTTGGGTCAACAGTTCGCTGGGAGTTTCAAGCGTTGTTGGCGAGTATTGCATTGTTTGCCATATGTATTTTTCAAGCGTTGGCTTAAAATATTCCATTTCAGATATTGGCGGGCTTTTAGCTAAAAGCGCTGCATATTCACTCACACTTTTAACATTATCGGTTACTTCATCAAACAATGAGGTACGTAAATAATAGTTATCTTCCATTTTGCTAAAGTTATCAAATTTAAGTGCCTGTTCTAAACCGCTTTGAGCGGCTAAGTACACGCCAAAAATAGTAGAGATCACCATAAAAAATTGATTTAGCCAAAAGCCAGTACTTTTGAGTTCTTTGTTATCGACCGTTTTTAAGGCCTGTGCCAATTTTTGTGTTGTAGCTGGGTTTTTAGAGTTGTTATTAGGTGGAGCTGGGTTAGTAGGTTCCAACGCTATATCCTTATAATTGCTTCCTTTTTAGACATGATAGAGTACTTACATTGTAGCTAATTATCAATGCGACTTGCCGATAAATGTACCTTTAATGCTAACTAGATGAATTTAACAGCACAGCACCACTTTGGTTTTCGCCTAAGTGGTCGTTTTTGTTATAAATAGGGCACTTACTCATAGATAAACACCCACAACCAATACAGCCATCTACGCGGTCGCGCAGGCGCTGCATATACGCTATGCGCTCATCAAGCTGTGCTTGCCATTGCTTTGAAAGGGCTGACCAGTCTTTTTGTGTGGGAGTGCGCTGCTCAGGTAATGTGGCCAGGGTGTGTTTAATTTCATCAAGTGTTATTCCCATGGCTTGTGCGGCTTTTATTACCGCTATACGGCGCAGCACATCTTTTTTATAGCGGCGTTGGTTGCCGCTATTTCGCCAACTACGTATGAGTCCTTTTGTTTCGTAAAAGTGTAGGGTTGATACTTTTACGCCGCTGCGCTTGGCGACATAACCTACGGTTAGGTTAGCCTCGGTTAGTTTTTTTTGATCTATTGGCATTGTTTTAAATTTCCGGTTGACCTCAATATAGGTTGAGGTTTTAAGCTTCTTTCAACATTAAAAAAGGAGCTAACTAAATGCAACAAAAACTTAAGCGTAGCACTGTTATTATTTACTCAAGCGCACGTAAAAATGGTAATACGCAGGCACACGTTAACAGCTTTGCTGAGCAAAACGATGTAAGGACAATATGTTTAGATGATTATAAAATAGCGCCGTACTGTTATAACAAAAACTATAAAAGCGATGACTTTTATGCTGTATTTGAAGCACTGTTAAAGTATGACCACTGGGTGTTTGCCTCACCCGTTTATTGGTACAGCACCACGGTACAAATGAAATTATTTATTGATAGAATAACCGACTACATGGACGATGAAGCATTAAAACCAAAGTTACGAACGCTGCGTAGTAAGCATTTTTCAGTGCTTTCTAATGCGTCATCAACTGAAGCGCCGGCGTGTTTTGTAGAGCAATTTAAAAATACGTTTAGTTATTTAGGTATGCAGTTTATTAATCATCACCATAAAAGTACCCAAAAGGTTGCTTAAATTGCAGCCTTTTTTGGTTGTCTCTGTGTCTTGTCCTGAAATGTGTTTACACATTTAGGACTTATTTTATGAAAACCACTAAAACTAAAGGCGTTAAGCGTACTCAGCGAGATTATACATTAGGCTTTAAATTATCTATTGTTGAGCAA